>Ga0206683_10000354_pt1 | contig 34366 bp, 29 predicted proteins | sample M280m12015metaG_FD_155483 | JGI IMG/M metagenome (GOLD analysis project Ga0206683, IMG submission 155483) | Ammonia-oxidizing marine archaeal communities from Monterey Bay, California, United States - M2 80m 12015 | ecosystem: Environmental > Aquatic > Marine > Intertidal zone | place: USA...
CTTAACCAATTCGACGCGGCATAAGCAGGATGCTCATTTAAATAGATTCCATTAATAAAAGAAAAGGAAAAATGTAAAGTAGGAACTAAAAATAAAATCAAAAATATATAGTTTGTTTTTTTAAAATATTTATATTTCATAGAAAATTTTTCGTTTAATAATTTAATGAAAAATACTGAGAAAAAAATAAAAAATGGAATTAATGGTAAAAAATATCTTGTGAATTTCACCTGAAAAGAAGCGTTGATCAAAAAATAAGGAATAAACCATGAAAGAAGTAATAAGCCAAATAAAGATTTTTTTCTTATTGTAAATAATAAAAAACATAAAAAGCCTAAAAAACCAAAAGATGACAAAACGGGGCCTAAACCCCATTTAAATATTTGAGTTAGAGGATATATAAACGAAATAGTTTTATAATACTGTCTTGTGTATGGAAAATCTAATAGCCCTCTTACCATCTTTGATTGTTCATTGATATGAGAAAAATATGTATGAAAATCTAAAAACATATATGGCTGAAAAATAAATAACGAAAATATACTAGCGAAAAAGAAAATACATAGAAACTTAAATGTTTTTAAATAATAATACTTGTTGTACTGCTGAGATAATAAATAAGATATGATAATCGGAATTATTAACATTACAAAAGAGAACTTAAAAGCTAGCCCTAAAGCAAAAATTATTCCTAAAATAAATGATCTATAATTTGAACTTTCTTTAATGTTTTTACAGCTAATATAAATTATCAATACAGAAAAATTTGTAATAAAAATATCTGTTGTAAAAAAATGACTATTTTGAATATTAATCAAAGAAATTGATGATAATAAAGCTACTAAGACACTCCATTTTTTCTTCAAAAAGAGCATAGAAAACTTATAGATTAATATTACTGTAAAAGTATCAATTAATGCCGAAAAAACCCTTAATGGAATCCTTAAGTCATAAATTGATGTATTCGAAAACACATTAGAAACAATACTGATTAATTTAACAAAATAAACAGGGAAGCTCCCATAATTAAACCACCGTGGATTTAAAGTGCTGGTTTGAGGATTAAAAAAATCTAGATTTTTTATAGACTGGAAACTTAAATCATAACCATGCATCAAAATTGCTCTTTCATCAGGATGAAATAAAAATCCTGAATCCCAATTTATTCCAATAAGCCTTAGGGCAAAAGCAAAAATCAATATAAATATTAATGCAAAATTATAATAAAAATTTTGACGATTTACATTAAGCATATTTAATTTAGAAAATAAAAACTTCATATATTAATTTTCTTTAAATTTAATAATAACGATTTTATTTATTTAGATTATTCGATAAAAGTGGAATTAAATTAGCTAAGTTATAAAATTCTATATTCATTATTATTCATATATGGTTATAAACAATTTAAATAAAATAAATAATTTTGAATGGAACTCTGAAACAATAATAGCCTTAAGATCTCACATAGGAAACTCACAAACAAAACTTTCTAAAGAATTGGGTGTGAGACAACAAACTATAAGTGAGTGGGAAAATGGGCAGTATAAACCTCGAGGTGCTTCAAAAACATTATTAAATCTATTAGCTAGAACTGCTGGTTTCCCTTTTCAAAATTTCCCTAAAAAACGTACTCAATTATCCTTTGATAGATTTGGATTTGAGCTTAAAGACTTAAAAAAAGAGGGCGATGAATATAGTTCACCTAAAAAAACTTCTATTACAAAAAATAATACAAGACGAATAAATTCTCTTGATCAATACGAGAAAAGAAACAATGAAATTCCAATTTAATCCTTCTTCTTTATCTAAATAACAAAAAATGTTTTTTATTCTATAGCTAATAATCCTAATAATTCAAAATTTATATTAAGATAATATGATAAGAAATCAACTTGAAAAATTAGAGAACTGTAAAAAATTATGTTTTCCTCAGAAGAACTAAATTTTAAAAAAGAACTTAATACTCTAATTGATAAATTTTTGCCTAAAAATTGGCAAAAATATCCAGATGAAACAATAGATGAACATTGGAAATTATCAAAAATTATCAAAAAAGAATTAGCAAAAAACAAATGGATCGCTCCTTCTTGGCCAATAGAGTACGGGGGTCTTAATCAAGAAATTTCAACATCAATAATCCTATCAGAAACATTTGCCTATAGAATGTCTCCAGGAAATGATCGTTTTGGAGTAAGGATGATTGGTCCAACATTATTAAAGCATGGATCAAAGTTCCAAAAAGAGAAATATCTAAAAGAAATAACAAATGGTGAAATACAATGGTGCCAAGGTTATTCAGAGCCAAACTCAGGATCTGACTTAGCCTCAGTGAGTACTAAAGGCGAATTTGATGAAGAAAATGACACAATTACAATTAATGGAACTAAAATATGGACCACTTTAGGTCATAGAGCTGACAGAATGTTTATTCTTGTAAGGACACTTTCTGGTAGCAAAAGACATAAAGGGTTATCTCTTGTTTTAATAAACATGAAAGATCCAGGGGTACAAGTAAATCCAATAAAAAATATTTCAGGGTCTTCATCGTTCAATGAAGTCGTTTTGTCTAATGTAAAAACATCAGGAAAAAATATAGTAGGTAAGTTACATGAAGGATGGATGGTTGCTTTAGATTTACTAAATTTTGAAAGATCAGGAATAGATTACATTGGATGGGGAGAAAGATGCCTTGATGATATTGAAAACTATTGTAAAGAAAAAAATATAATTTCAAGAGATGATATAAAAATCAAACTAGCATCTTTAAGATCAAGTCTAGAATCCGCAAGAATAATGACTTATAAAGCTTTATGGATAAAAACAAAAGATGAAAAAATTCACATGGAGCCTTCAATGAGCAAATTACTAGCTACCGAGATAAACATCAAAATTCATGACTTTGCTTTTGAAATATTAAACAAAAAAGTAACTATCAATGATAATAATCATGATGAATTTTCTAAAAGAATTTTGAAAAATCGTCTTTTTTTTATTTCCGGTGCAATTTTAGGGGGTACTTCAGAAATACAAAAAAATATAATAGCTCAAAGAGGGCTAGGGTTGCCTAAATGATAGATTTTGAATTAAATGAATCTCAAAAAATGATCCTCTCAAGTTTAGAGAATAGTCTAAGTGAAAACTTTGACATTAGACGTGAAAACAAAAAAGCTGAAGGATTTGAATATTCTAATCACGGTTGGGAGGAAATAAAACGATTAGGGTTCCTAGGTATTTTATCAAATGAGGAAAATGGAGGCTTTGGATTAGAGTTTTTTGATTTTTCACTGACATTAGAGTATTGGGGTGCTAAGTTGTGCGAAGGACCATACATAGAAAATTCTATTTTTATTTTTATTCTTGAAAAATTAAAAAACAAAGAAACAAACTATTTAATTAAAGAATTATCCTCTTCTAAAAAAATAGTAACCAGTATCATTAGTGAACAATTTATAAATAATGAAAAAATACCTGTTATACATAAAAGAAATAATAAATATTGTGTTGAAGGCAAAATAACAAATTTACCATATTGGAATGAATCAACAGAAGTTTTAACCCTCGCTTCATTAAATAATGAAAAAAAATTATTGATGTTATCGAAAAAAAACATTGATGTTGTAAATGAAAGCAAAACTTTAACGGGACAAAAACTACACGAAATAAAAATAGATAATTTAGAAATTTCAGAGGACAATATTTTTAAAAATGATAAATTGGACTTAATTGATATATATACACAATTATTTACAATATCAAAATGCGCTGAATCAGTCGGAATAGCAGACTCAATACATAAGATGACAAATGAATTTATAAAAACTCGAGAGCAATTTAATAAACCATTAGGAAGCTTTCAAGCTATTCAACATATGGCTTCAGATATTTATATGAGACTTTCAGAAACCAGAGAATTAATTAGATACTGTTCAAAATTATCCCCCGAAAATGAAAATGTGAAGAAAATAGTATCTTTATCAAAAATAAAATGTGATGAAGAATTAACAAAAATTGCATGGACTGCTCATCAACTCCATGGAGCAATGGGCTTTACGTGGGATTATGGTTTGCACTTAATGACTAAAAGAATTTTGTTAAATAAAACCTTAAATGGTGATATTTTATTTCATTCAAAAAAACTTTTTTCATGAGATTATTTTTAGATCAACCATTTGTTAAATTGTTTTTGGCAAAAGAATATAGATTATTTTGGATCGCTGCATTCTTTTCAAATATAGGGATGTGGGCATTAATATACGGAAGACTATGGTTAATGAGGACTTTGACAGACTCAGAAACCATGCTGGGTTTAGTCTCAAGTGCAAACTTGACCCCAGTCCTTTTATTTAGTATTTTTGGGGGAGTTATGGCCGATAAGTACAATAGGCTGAAGATTTTACGGCTTACAAGGTTATTGTTTTGTTTTACGACTTTTTTTACAGGAATTCTAATTTTTCTAAAAATAATTAATCCAATAATTCTAATATTAATTTCTTTAGTGACAGGATTACTTTTAGCGTTTGATATTCCTTCTAGGTCATCTATGATAGCTAAATTAGTAGATAAAAAATTTTTACCCGTCGCAATTTCTATGTACTCAATAGTTTTTGGAGTTTCAGGAATAATAGGGCCTTCGTTATTCCATCCAATTGTAAAATTTATTGGATTAGAGGGGCTTTTTTTTATAATTGGTTTTTCATACTTATTAACATTTATAACTTTAAAAAAAATGAGCTACGCTCTACATGAGCCTATGGAATCAAAACGAAACAGTATAACGAAAGAATTAAGTTTAGGGTGGAACTATTTACTTAAATCTCCAATAATTTTTATAGTGATTTTCGTTGGATTCTTTTTTGGTTTAACAGCAGGCTCGTATGATGTTTTGTTACCAGCTATAACTACAGATTTTCTTAAAGGAGATTCTGAAGTTTATGGAGAATTGCTTTTATATGGAGGAATGGCTGGCCTTTTATCAACGAGTATATTGATATTTTTTGGCCAAAAATTGAACCAATATTTATTTTACTTTGGATTTGGACTAGTGTCTTCTGTAGCTTTAATAATAATGGGGACAAGTTTTGGTATTAGTAATATATTTATTCTTTTTGCAGTCATATCATTTGCAAAAGGGTTTTTTCACACTATGGGAACTACAATTATCCAATCACATGTGAAAGAAGAATTTAGAGGAAGAATTATGAGTATTAGCCAGCTGAGCTGGGGTTCTGTAGCAATAGGAGCTATTTTAGTTGGGTATATAGCTGAATACTTTTCTATAAAATTTGCTTTCAATATAATTGGGGTATCTAGCATGATAGTAATTTTTCTAGGAGGAACAATAGCTTCTTTAAAATTATTGAGAATAAGAAAAAAATAGCCAAAAGTTTTTATTTTAGAGTTTTACTCTTTACGAATAACTTATAAAATGTTATCAAAGATCAAAGAGTATATTAAGAGATAGAAAATCCGAAAGGAGAGGTTATGCAACCGTTCGCATATTCTGCGCCTACTACAATAAAAGAGGCAGTAGAAATATTAGATAAGCATGGTGACAAAGCTAGACCAATGGCAGGAGGAACTGACCTACTAGTTCAAATCAGAGGAGGAAAGTTTAATTTAGACACTGTGGTTGATATAAAGAAAATTCCAGAGCTTAATGAAATTAGCAATGGCAAAGAAGAATTTGTACTAGGAGCTGCTGTTCCGTGTCATAAGCTTTATGATGACCCCGGAATTAGTAAAGATTACCCGGGATTGATTGACGCAGCTGGGTTAATTGGAAGTATACAAATACAGTCTAGATCAGGATTCGGAGGAAATTTATGTAATTCCACTCCTTCAGCTGATGGTATTGCACCACTTATAGTACATTCAGCAAAAGCTAATATAGAAGGAAAATCTGGGAGTAGAAGTGTCCCTGTAGAAGAATTTTGCACTGGTCCAGGATTGAATGTATTAGGAAAAGGTGAAATATTAGTTTCAATGACCATGCCTAACAAAGGCGATAAATTCGGAGCTGCATACGAAAGATTTATACCTAGAAATGAAATGGATATTGCTGTAGCTGCTGTAGGTTCAAGTATTTTGCTTGGGTCAGACGGGAAGATAGCTGAAGCAAAAATCGCATTAGCTTCTGTAGGACCAACTCCTATTTACGCGTCAAAGGCATCAGAGTCTCTTATAGGCAAAGAACCAAATGAAGCAGCATTCAAAGAAGCAGGTTCAATAGCCAAAGGAGAATGCTCCCCTATTGAAGATATGAGAGGAACTGCTGATCAAAGAAGACATTTAGTTGAAGTGTTAACAATTAGAACACTTGATAAATCATTAGAAAGAATAGAGGGTTAAAATGGCTACACAAAAAATACATGTAAAAACAACAATTAATGGACAGCCTCAAGAATTCTTAACTGATCCATATGTAAGCCTCTTAGATGCCTTAAGGGAAATTATAGGTCTTACAGGAAGTAAAGAAGGTTGTCTTGATGGTAACTGTGGAGCTTGCACTGTTTCAATTAACGGAAGAATAGTTGATTCATGCTTAGTTCTAGCTGCTGAAGTAGAAGGACAGGAAGTAGAAACAGTTGAAGGAATGGCAAGTTCTGAAGGGCTTCATCCTTTGCAACAAGCATTTCTTGAAGAAGCTGCTTTGCAATGTGGAATATGCACACCTGGATTTCTTGTAGCTTCAAAAGGGCTGCTAGACAATGAACCTGATCCAAGCGAAGAGAGAATAAGACATTGGCTTGCAGGTAATTTATGCCGATGTACAGGATATGAAAATATAGTGAAAGCAGTAAAAAAAGCTGCAAAAAATTCATAAGTAATGAGCATTTGAGTAATTATACAAAAGGAGACATTGAAAATGGTAAATATATCAGATTCTAAAAATTATAAAGTCATAGGGACTAATCCTATACGTCATGACGGATACGACAAGGTAACAGGTCGAGCGGTATATGGAGCAGACATTAAGCTTCCAGGGTTAATATGGGCCTCAATTGTTAGAAGCCCTCACGCTCATGCTGTTCTGAAAAGTGTTGATACTTCAGCCGCTGAAAAAATAGATGGCGTCTTTGCCGTTATGACAGGTAAGGACCTGCCTGCACTTAAAGATGAATTTATAGACCATGGTGAAGGAACTGAAAATATAGCATGGTCATCAGAAAACATCATGGCTACAAAAAAGGTTCTTTATACAGGACATGCTGTAGCTGCAATAGCTGCAGTAGATAGATATGTAGCAGATTATGCCGCTTCAAAAATAAAAGTAGAATATGAACCACTTGAATCTGTAACAAACGTTGAAGATGCTACTAAAGAAGGATCACCTATTTTATTAGAAGATTTAGTGGGTGACCATATAGGTAAAAAAGTAAAAAGTACTAACATTGCATCTATTACAAGGCATGAATTTGGAGACCCAGATAAGGCATTCAAAGAAGCTGAGCACGTAGTTGAAAGAACTTTCACATTACAAATGGTTCATCAAGGGTATATTGAGCCTCATAATGCAACTGCTATTTGGGATGAAGAAGACAGAATCAAAGTATGGACTTCAACTCAAGGAGCATTTCCAGTTAGAACTTCAACTGCTGCCATTTTAGATATGGATGTATCAAAAGTAAAAGTAACTCCTCTAGAAATTGGAGGAGGCTTTGGAGGTAAAATCCCTATTTATTTAGAGCCTGTAGTTGCTACGCTTTCAAAAAAATCAGGAAGACCCGTAAAAGCTATTATGGAAAGAACTAACGTGTTTCAAGCATCAGGGCCTGCTCCTGGAGGAACAATAACTGTGAAAATGGGTACAGATAAAAACGGTAAATTAATCGCAGCAGACACTTCAATAAAATTAGAAGCAGGTGGATTTCCTGGGGCAGCTGTTGGAGCAGCTGTTCAATGTGTTTTTGCTCCTTATGATATTGCAAATACTAGAATTGATGGTTATGACATAGTTGTTAATAAACCAAAATCAGCTGCTTATAGAGCTCCTGGTTCTCCACAAGCAGCATTTGCATCCGAAACAGTTGTAAATGAATTAGCTGAAATACATGGAATCGATCCTATTGAATTCAGACTACTGAATGCTTCAAAAGAAGGAACAAGAAGGGCTGATGGAGTCGTTTTCCCTGTTGTTGGGAATGAAGAAGTTTTAGATGCCGCTAAAGCTAGTGATCATTGGAATTCTGAATTAGGAACTCCAATGAAAGGTAGAGTTAGAGGAAGAGGATTAGCGTCAGGATATTGGTTCAATGTAGGACTAAAATCTACAGTTAACTTAACAGTTAATACAGACGGTACAGTGGCATTAGTTGAAGGTTCAACTGATATTGGAGGAACAAGAACTTCAATTTCAATGCAAGCTGCTGAAATTTTAGGTATACCTGCCACAGATTTTAGGCCAACAGTAGGAGACACTGAAACTGCAGGATACGCAGATGTAACTGGTGGTTCAAGAACAACTTATGCTACAGGGTTTGCAGCCGTAAAAGCTGCAGAAAGCTTGATAGAAGTACTCAAAGAAAGATGTTCAATAATTTGGTCTTTAGATAAACAAGATATTGATTTTGAAAATGGATCTTTTTTTGCTTCTAAGGATCCTGAGCTTAAATTTACATTCAAAGAATTAGCAGCTAACTTAGACAGTACAGGAGGACCAGCAGCGTCAAGCGGAAGCGTAGACTTAGAATCTGCTGGAGGTGCTTTTGGCACTCATATAGTTGATCTAGATGTAGATCCAGAAACTGGAAAAACTGATATCGTTAGATATACTGCAGTGCAAGATGTTGGAACTGTAATATATCCAGCTTATTGCAAAGGCAATATTCAAGGCGGTGTTGTTCAAGGTATCGGCTGGGGACTAAATGAAGAATACTTTATGAAAGATGATGGGTCACAAGCGAACACGTCATATTTGGATTACAGGATGCCTACTGCATTAGACTTACCTAACATTGATGTGATTATGGTAGAGAAACCTAATCCAGGTCACCCTTTTGGTGTAAGAGGAGTAGGAGAAGTTCCTATTTGTCCTCCAATAGCGGCTATAGGTGACGCGCTTTATAATGCTGTGGGAAAAAGATTCTATGACGCGCCAATGAAACCTGGAAGAATATTGAACGTTTTAGGAAAAATATCAGATTAGATAAACAATTAGGGTTAATAAATAAAAAACCGTGTGTATAAAATTTTGTAATAATTAATTATAAAATTTGTTTAACACGGTTTTTTGTTATCAAAAGAAGGATATTATAAATGACTATAAATTTTGAATCTAAAAAAAATTATAAAGTTATTGGAACTAATCCAATAAGGCATGACGGATACGATAAAGTTACTGGAAGGGCAATATATGGAGCAGATGTTAAATTGCCTGGCCTTATATGGGGAGAAGTTTTAAGAAGCCCTCATGCTCATGCAAAAATAAAATCTATAGATACTTCTAAAGCAGAAAAAATGAATGGAGTGTTTGCTGTAATAACGTCAAAAGACATTCCAATTAATAATAACAATAATAATGCATCTCAAATTCAAAAAAGAATTTTAAATGTAAACCTTAAAAGGGATGTTGACAACATCCTAGCAAATGACAAAGTTCTATATAAAGGACATGCTATTGCAGCCGTTTCAGCAAGTGACAGGAATACTGCAAAAGAAGCTTGTAAATTGATTGAAGTTGAGTATGAAGTTTTAGAACCCGTAAAAAACGTAGATGAGGCAATTGATAAAAATGCTCCGATTTTACTTGAAGATTTAGAAGCAGATCATTTAGGAAAAACTGTAAAAAACACAAATATTGCAAAGCATTTTAGACATCAGCTTGGGCTAGCTGATAAAGATTTTGAAAATTCTGATTATGTATGTGAAAAAGAGTTCAATTTACAAATGGTTCATCAAGGGTATATTGAACCTCATAATGCTACTGCTCACTGGGATGAAAATGATCATTTATCATTGTGGTCAAGTACCCAAGGCCAATTTGCTGTAAGAGATTTAACTGCAGGGTTTCTAAATCTTCCAATATCTAAAGTTACAGCTAATCCTGTTGAAATTGGAGGAGGTTTTGGAGGAAAAACTAAAGTTTATCTACCTCCGCTTGCTGCAATTTTATCTAAAAAATCAGGTTATATACCAGTTAAAATGATTATGGATAGGGTTTCTGTTTTTCAAGGATCTGGACCTGCTCCAGGAGGAAAAATAATTGTGAAAATAGGAGTAACTAATGATGGAAAAATTAATGCAGGGACAGTTGATATAAAATTAGAAGCTGGTGCATACCCTGGATCTGCTATACCAGCAGCTGCAGTATGTTGTCTTGCTTGTTACAACATTCCTAATATTCAAGTTGATGCTTATGACGTACTGGTAAATAAGCCTAAAAGTGCTGCTTATAGAGCACCAGGTTCTCCACAGGTATCATTTGCAGTTGAAAGCGTCATAGATGATATTTGTGAAAAAATGACTTGGGATAAAATTGATTTTAGGCTCGCCAATGCCTCTAAAGAAGGTACTAGAAAGCCAGACGGAGTTTTGTTTCACAAAATAGGTTTTATTGAAACGCTAGAGGCTGCTAAAAAAAGCAACCATTGGAATTCAAAAATAAATAAAAGAAATAAAAATAAAATTTACGGAAGAGGGCTTGCTTGCGGTTATTGGCATAACGGAGGAAATCGCTCAACTGTAGATCTTATACTTCAAGATGATGGAAATATAGCTCTTAATGAAGGTTCAGCTGATATTGGAGGCACGAGAACATCTATTTCTATGCAGGTAGCAGAAACACTAGGAATACCTGTTGAAAATATTCATCCTTCTATTCCAGATACAGATACAATTGGATTCACTGCAACAACTGGTGGATCTAGAACAACTTATGCTACTGGTTATGCTGGTTGGGAAGCTGCTAAAAAACTAATTGATGAAATGAAAAAAAGAGTTTCAATACTTTGGGAAGAACCTCAAAATGAAATCATGTTTAAAGATGGAGAATTTTTTTCTCAACAAACTGACCTAAAAATTAAAATTAGTGAATTGGCAACTAAAATAAATCCTACCGGAGGCCCCGTAACTTCGACTGCTTCTGTCAATTTATCTGCAGCAGGAAACGGGTTTGGGATAGGTATATGTGACATTGAAATTGATCCAAAAACAGGAAAAACAGATGTGGTTAGATATACTGCAATTCAGGATGTTGGTAAAGCAATTTATCCTCAATATGCCATTGGCCAAATCCAAGGAGGGGCCGTCCAAGGAATAGGATGGGCTCTTAATGAAGAGTATTATATTGAAAAAGATGGAACTATGGCTAATACAAGCTTTTTAGATTATAGAATGCCAACAGCATTAGACATGCCAAATATTGATGTAATACTAGTTGAAGTAGCAAATCCCTTACATCCTTTTGGAGTTAGGGGGGTGGGCGAAGTTCCAATTATTCCTCCTTTAGGAGCTGTAGCAAATGCTATAAAAGATGCAACAGGAACAAGGCTTTACAATACACCTATGAATCCAAGAAAAATACTTGAAGTGATAGATCATGGCTAAATTATTTCTTCCTTATCACCTTAAAAAAGAAACTAACAATGAAGATTATGTTCAGGTAGATGGTAAAAATCTTCGTGAAGTAATAGACAACTTAGATAAAATGTATCCAGGAACAAAAGAATATTTAGTTGATGGAAACCGAATAAAGCCTGGATTATCAGCTATATGTGGCTATTCAGCAACTAGAAAAGGGCTACTTCAAGAATTAGAAGATGACACAGAAGTACATTTTTTGCCATCGATTGCAGGAGGATAAAATGAATAAATCAAGCAAAGATATAATTGAAAGTTCTTTTGAAAAAATATTAAATTCTTTTGGAGATAAAATTGACAAAAAAGGCACAAAAGGTACACCAAAAAGAGTTTCAAAAGCATACGAAGAGCTTCTTTCAGGCTATTCAGCGGATATCAAAAAGGTCATTAATAATGCATTATTTGACGTAAAATATGACCAAATAGTAATTGTTAAAAACATAAGATTTTATTCTCTTTGTGAACACCATATGTTGCCTTTTTTTGGAAAAATAGATATTGGATATCTTCCTAATGAAAAAATAATAGGCTTATCTAAGATCCCTAGAATTACAAAGGTGTTTTCTAGACGTTTGCAAGTGCAAGAAAGGCTGACCGAAGAAATAGGCGAAGCTATTTATGTTAATACTAATGCATTAGGAGCTGGCGTTGTGGTATCTGCGCAGCATATGTGTAGCAGTATGAGAGGTGTCAATATGCCTGAGACAGAAATGGTCACAAGTTCATTATTTGGCACATTTAAATCAGATGATGCAACTAGAAAAGAATTTTTTGATCTAATAAAGTAGGTTTAACATTGAATATAGAAAATAAAAATGTTCTCGTGACAGGTTCCGCAAACAGAATAGGAAAAGAGATTGCTATTCAATTATCTAAACTAGGGTACAATATTGCTATTCATTACAACACCTCCGAAAGAGATGCAAAAAAAACTCTTCAAGAAGTCATAAAAAACAATGTAAATGTGAATGTTTTTCAATCTAATTTATCTAATGAAAAAAATTGTACAGACTTATTTGAAGAAGCAGAAAATAAAATGGGAAGAATTTCTGTTTTAATAAATAATGCCTCAACCTTTAAAAAAAACACAATAGAAAATACTTCATCAAAAGAAATGGAAGAAGATTTATATATAAACTTAATTGCTCCATTTGTGCTTTCAAAATGCATGTTTAGAAAAAATAAAAATGGAAAAATCATTAATATTAGTGACTGGAAAACAGCTAGAACCAATAGATTTTCATATGGAATTAGTAAAGCTGCTATTTATGGCCTTACAAAATCATTGTCATTATCGATGGCTCCAAATTATCAGGTAAATGAAATTGCTTTAGGTGCAATTTTGCCTCCTGCAGACACTCCTAATCGTAAATCAGAAAAAATAAATTTAGGTCCTATTGGTAGAACGGCAAAAATTGAAGAAGTTACAAGTTGTATTGAAATGTTAATAAAAAATGATTTTATTACAGGTGAAAGAATTTTCATTGATGGAGGAAGGCATGTGTTTTAATTGAACAAATATGATCAAATTTTTATAGAAGATATAAAGTGTTATGCCAAAATAGGGATTTTTGATTGGGAGAGGGGAACCAAACAACCTTTAGTAATTAACATAACTCTAGATATAAAAAAAATACAAAATATCTCAGATAATATAAACAATACCGTCGACTATAAATCTCTTAGTTATAAAATAAACGAACTAATTCAAAGTTCAGAGTTTCAGCTTATTGAAACTTTAGGAATAGAAATTGCAAACTTATGCTTAAAAGAGAAAAAAGTTATAAATGCAATTATAAAAATTGATAAACCCGGAGCTTTAAAATTAAGTAAAAATGTAGGTGTAATAATTTCTAGGAGTAAAAATGAAAATTAAAATGGATTACGGTAAAGAGGGCATGGAAATTAACGTTCCTGATTATTCTGAGGTTCTCATCCCTAATCATAAATTAGAAATAAAAAATCCAGAAGAAAGCATTACTAAATCATTATTAAGCCCAATCAATTCAAATTCATTGTTGTCGCTTTATAAAGGAGGAATGACAGTAGGAATATCTGTTTGTGATCATACAAGAGCTCAACCAAGAAATGAAATAATAACTTCTATACTAAATTTATTTGAAGGAATAAAAAAAGAAAATTTCTTGGTTTTTATAGCAACAGGTACTCACAGACCGACAACGATAAACGAGATCAAAGAAATGTTTAACGATTATGTCATTTCTAGTACAACGATAATTATACATAATTCTGAAGATCCTTCAGAACTTGAGTACCAAGGTAAAACTTCTGAAAATATACCTATTGAGCTAAATAAATCATGGTTAAATTGTGATCTAAAAATAACTACTGGATTTGTAGAACCTCATTTTTTTGCAGGATTTTCTGGAGGTCCAAAGATGGTTGCCCCTGGGCTTGCAGGGTTAGAAACTATTATGAATCTACATGATTACGATAAGATAAATAATAAAAAATCTACATGGGGGTTAATTGAAGATAATCCCATTCATAAACAAATTTCTGAAATTTCTTTGTTAAATAAACCTGATTTTTCTATCGATTTGACTTTAAATAGGGAAAATAAAATTACAGGTATTTACTCAGGCGAACTTTTTTCTGAACATACACTAGCGTGTCAAGATGTAAAAAAAGACTCAATGAAAAAGACGGATAAATTATATGATTTAGTTATTACTTCAAATTCAGGCTATCCTTTAGATCAAAATTTATACCAGAGCATTAAAGGTGTTTCAGCTGCAGCTCAAATTACAAAACCAGGAGGTATGATAATATGTGTTTCAGAATGTTCAGATGGAATTCCTTTTAATAGTAATTATGAAAAACTTTTAGAATCAGTAAACACACCAGAAGAATATTTGTTAAAACTAAAAGAGCAAGCTTATTTAGAACTTGATCAGTGGCAAGTACAAGTTCAAGCACAAATTCAAGAGAATAATAAAGTCATGCTTTACTCTAAACTAAATGAAAAAGATGTAAGTAAGTCTCATCTTCTAAAAATAAATAACATAGAAAATGTAATCGAGGAATTAAAAAGAGATACAAAAAAACCTTCAATTTGTATTCTTCCTGAAGGTCCTCAAACAATTCCTTATAAAATATAATATGTTGACCTTTACAGATACAGCCGTAAAAAAACTCAATAAAGAGGGCTTATTAAATAAATTTTCTATATCTGTATATAAAGAAAATAAAAAAATTAATTATTTTGAAAGATTTCAAAATAATAATCTATTTTATATTTTTTCAGCAGGAAAACCCATTATCGCTTCTGTGCTTTGGAAATTATATGATATGGGAAAATTAGATTTCGAAGACAAAATTTCAAAATATTGGCCCGATTTTGGTAAAAATAATAAACAAAATATAAAAATAAAAGATGTATTAAGTCACACATCAGGCGTATCTTTATCTGATTCACTTCCAGATGAAGATTACACTGATCTCAATAGAATATGTAGGTGGTTAGAAAATTATGTCCCTGAAACAAAACCAGGAGAAAGAATTGCTTATCATGAAGTAACCTATGGTTGGATTCTTGGTGAATTAATTGAAAGAGTAACACAAAGATCTTTTGAAGAAAATTTTAAAGAATTAGTAAAAGCTCCATTGAACTTATTAAGTACAAAATTTGTCACAGATAACTTAACCGGTTATCCATTAGAAGTCAGAAAACATAAATCATCAAATTTAAATACCATCCCTATGATATTTAAATTATTTGCTCTAAACAAAATACCTCTTATTTCTGGAACTTGTATTTCAAATAGTAATGACCTAGCTCTTTTTTATAACGCAATATTAAATAATGATAAATGGATAAGCAACAAAACAAAAAATAAAATACTAAAATCTCATGTTAAAGGCATAGACTATAACGATAAAATGCGGCTTGTTAAACTGGGATTAGGCATAAGATTTGATGGTGAAATTTATTATCAAAGAGGGTCAGATGTTTCTGAAATGTCATTTGGACATACAGGTTTAGTTTCATCAATTGGATGGGCTTCATTAGAAAAAAATATTTCTGTTTCAATATTAAATAACTTACTACTTTCTAGTGGATTAAATAGATACAGATTGAACGTTTTATCATCTGCAATTAAAAAAGATTTAAATACAATGGAAATATGAAAAAAATTATTTTGCTACTATTATTATTTATTGTTTCTTGTTCTGAAAAAATAGACATTGAAGCAACTATTGATGCAAGAGCTCAAAAAATAGCAGAATACAACATAAGCAAAATCAGCACTCCTACTCCTCCTACTCCTCAACCCATTTCTACTGCGCAACCAACTGCTACACCTCAACCTACCCCCACTATAGTGCCTTTACAAGCAGAAGAAATTAAAAGGATAGCTATAAACGAAGCAATAGAAATAGCTAAAAAGGGAGACATGTTTTTGGCTGAAGAATTAATCCCTGAGATAGTTCCTTTATTAGCTCCTGTGCCTACACCGCAACCTACTGCTACGCCTCAACCTACACCTACACCTCAACCTTTAGAATTTCTTGCTCAAAGAAAAGATGCTGGAAATGATATTTATAAGAATAATAAGAACAAAGTAGTAATGATAAGCATTGGAACCAGTACTGGAACTGGTTGGGTTATAGAAGATGACTGGGTGATATCAAATGAACATGTTGTCGGAACTAATAAAAATGTTTTAGTTTTTATACCTGATTCAAATAGTGTCTCTGGATTCACAAGTATTCAGGGTACTGTATACGGCGTAGACAAAAAAAGAGATTTAGCGGCAATAAAAGTTATTCATGGCATAGAACCATTTAAAAAGAAACCCGTAGATGTACACGATATAGGTAAAGAGGTATTTACCATAGGTTATTCTGCTGGAAATGCTGGGATTCCATCAAGTCACTCAGGAATAATTAGTTATGTTAAAACAACAGAAACAACATTAAAATTTGATAAAGGTGTGTCATATTATAGAGGTGACGAATTAGATAAAAATGTCTCAATCATCGTATTTGATGCGGCCGCAGATCCTGGAGATTCTGGCGGTCCTATTATTGACAGTGAAGGATTTGCTATAGGAATCATTTATGGTTTTCTTGAACAAACTGGAGGAAAAAGAACAACAGGTCAGCAAATGGGTACAAACTATGCTTCAATTACTGAAGTTTGGGATGATTTAAAAGAAGGAACGAATACTACTTTTAGATAGATGTTATTTGGAATAACTTTCTAAGTACTTAAATAGCTCATTATCAGGATCTAAAATTACAGTAGTGTCATTTGCTAAGGATTTTTCATATGCTTCTAAAGATCTAACAAAACCATAAAATTCAGGATCGGCACTAAGTGCGTCAGCAAGAGCTTCAATAGCTAAAGCTTCTCCTTCACCTCTAGTAACAGCTGCTTTACCATTAGCCGTTTCAAGTGTAATTTCTACTTCTTTATCTACAGCTGCTCTAACTTCTTTATCTTGCTCTTCACCTTCAGCTCTAAATGCGCTAGCTTTTCTAAATCTTTCAGCTACCATTCTTTCAAAAATAGAAGATTCAACTGAATCAGGAAAATCTGCACGCTTTATTCTTACATCAATTACTTCAACTCCCCAAATATTTTGTAAAGGAACATAAAATTTAACCTCAACTGAAGAATCTAAGGAATTTGTTATTATGGAAGCTGTTTCATTATTATCAGCAAGAGTGTAATAATTTTCTCCAGAATTTTTTGTATACATTAATACATCAGAATTTTGTAACCCATTATCTAAATTTTGGGCTTCTATATAAGAGATTTCGAACAAATTAGACATAGTAGTTATACTGTTCATAATAGGTTCTCTTCTTTCGGAAATAATTTCTTCTTGAGTGTCTTGGGCTATTTCTTCTCTAATTTTTGATGCCACGATACTTGCTATTCTAGAATCGGCTGTAGATTCATTTGTTAAATTTTTAAAGAACACTAGTGGATTCATAATCTTGTATCTAGCATATGCATCAACACTTAAACGTTTTTTGTCTTTTGTTAATAGTGCTTCAGGAGGAACATCAACTCTTTGAAGCTTTCTATCAAATTTAGTTACTGAATCTACAAATGGGGTTTTCATTTTTAATCCAGGCATTACATGCGATTGTTTAAACTCACCAAAAGTGGTTACAATCGCCACTTCTGTTTCATCCACTTTAAAAAACGACTGTAAAACCATAAAAATAGCTATGATAAAAAGAATTATAAAAGGTGTAGCTTTTTTATTCATAAAATATCCTACTAATTTGAATCAATGTCTAAAAGCGGAAGGATTTTAGCATCATTTATTATATATTTATTAAAGTTTGGAAAGACTCTTTCGACCATTTCTAAATAAAGTCTTTGCCTAGTTACATCAGGGGATTTTTCATAAGCCTCTAATAACTTTACAAATCCTTGGGCTTCACCTTCTGCCCTAGCAATACGCCCCTGTTTAAAAGCTTCAGCAGCCTCTGTTATTTTTGCAGCTTCACCTCTAGCTCTAGGAATTTCAGATTCTTTATAAGCATCCGCCAAATTTATAATTCTATCTCTTTCTTCTCTAGCTCTTGTAACATCATCAAACGCATCTTTTACTTGTACTGGAGGATTTACATTCTGAAGCCTAACAGCAATTATCTCAAGACCTGTACTGTAATCAGAATTTAATTGTCTCATTTTTGTCAAAACCTCATCTTGAACTTCAGCCTTTTGTGTAGTTAAAACATCGTCAATATTTCTTTTACCTACTACCTGTCTGACTGCAGTTTCAGCTATATCACGCAAAGTGACCCCGTCAGGTTTTCCAGGTTCTACTTTTCTATCTTCCTCTCCAGGATCATCAACAGAAAATAGATAATTCCTTAAATCTGATATCTTATATTGGATAACTGCCTGAACATCAACTAGATTTTCGTCTCCTGTAATCATTAAAGACTCATAAGGAATAGACTGTGTGATTTCTTCACCTTCGCTTCTAAAACCTAATTCTAGTTGTCTTGTTGCAGTTGTTACTACTACATCCTTTTGCCCTATAGGTGAAGGCCACCACCAGTGCAATCCATTAGTTTCTATAGATTGAAACTTGCCAAACATTCTAACAGCAGCTTGCTGATCAGGCCCTACAGTATAAATACCTGAAGCCCCCCAAATAATCGCTAAGACTATAATTCCTATTATAAGGATTGATTTGTTGCCTTGAGGGAATTTGTTTAAAAACGGCACATTGTTTTTTAAATTGTCTATGAACTCTTGAAAAGAAATATCATACTCTTCTTTTCTTCCTCCAGAAGGAGGTCTATAAGATTTTGAAATTCCAAAAGTTTTTCTAATTAAATTCATAAGTTAATTATAACGTATTTATTGATTATAAATTCTAAAATCAATCAAACTTTGCAATTTATCAATGTCATCAATCATTTTTATTTCATTCAAAAAATCCTCAAAAGAGTCATATGTATCTAATAATTTCATCAATTTTTCATGATAATTGTGAGTCGAAGAAGGTGAGTTTCCGTAATTTCCATAAAATGCAAAATATGCTTGGTTAATTTTTCTGACCTTGTATCCTTTGTTATTTAGCAATTTTACTCTTTCTTGCATAAAATCTTCTGCTTTTTCAATTTCTTGTTTTTTCAACATTTCATCTACTTTTTCTCTAGTTTCTTTCATAAAAGATCTAAAAAATAAGTTAGGTTCAGAAGGAGGAGTTTGATAATTTTTTGATATTTGATCTGCAAATAAATCAGCAAGTGTCTCATTTATAAAAATCATTTCTCTATCACTAAAATATGATCGTCCTAATGGGAAAAAAAACAAATAATGATGCAACCATTCATGTGAAATAGTTGAAATAGTACTTTCATAATCTTTATTAATATTGACTATGCTTGGATATGCTGCAAAGCCGCCAGTATCTAAAATTATTGACGATAAATCTAATGAGTCTATTGTTTTTTCAATATATTGAATATCTTCTAAAGAAATGTCGCTATTTAGCAAAACAGCCTTTTGTTGATAAATTCTATTTCTTGGAGAAACAATCAAAACTTTAGGAGGTTTTTCTAAAGAAACATATAAAGGGGGGAAAAGAATTTTTTTTCTTAATTTTTCTTTGATTTTATTTGACACTTCACGTTCGAAAAACAACTCAATTTGCTCTTTTTGGTCAAAATTTTTATTCTCTAAATAATACCTTGTTTCATCTTCTGTAATTTTAAGAGTTCTGAATAAATCAATTACTTGTTTAGGCAAGTTTTTCATTTCCCAAGCAACTATATTAAATTTATGAGTTGTTATCAATTCGTCAATTCTAGACACTCTTTCTACATCTCTTGAAAATAAAAGAAAACATGCAACAAAAGAAAAGGACGATATTTTAAAAAAATTATTCAAAAATTTATTGAATATTTTTTAATTCTTCTATCACTTCTGTAATAAATTCATTGCAATCAGCAACAATTCCATATTTTGAGTGATTAAAAATTGAGGCGTCTGGATCTGTGTTAACAGCAACAATATTTTTAGAATTTATACATCCTGCTAAATGTTGGCTCGCACCGGAAATGCCAAATGTAAAATACAAGGTAGGATTGATCCATTTACCTGTTAGGCCTACCAATTGACTTGTTTCTATCCATTCAGATTCTACAGCTGCTCGTGATGCTCCTACTGCGCCATTAAGAAGGCTCGCAAGTTCTTTTATTTTTTCAAATCCTTCCTTACTGCCAATTCCTCTTCCTCCAGATATAACCACGTCCGCATCATCTAGCTGAATGCCTTCAGGCTTAACTTTTTTTGTTTCAATTATTTTAAATGACTTTTTCAAGTCTTTATTTAATATAATTTCATTTATAGGGTTTTTCTTTTCATTTAATAGCTTTGGTTCAAATGAGCTTTGTCTTATTTTAATTATCAAAGGAATCGTTGAATCTACTGAGTAAATCCCCTCTGCTGACTCTCCATGCACCGGTCTTACAAATTTAAATAATTTTTTATCCTTTGAAATAAATTTTTTCACATCAGGCAAATATGGAATATTTCTTCGAAAAGAAAGCGCCGGGGAAACGTAATTAGAAATATCGTCTTTTTGAAAAATAATCAAATCGAATGAATTATCATCCATAAACTTATCGATCGATAATAAAACATCATTGGGATTCAATGCAACCGTTGAGTTTAAGGGAACATAAACAATCTCATCACTTGGAATCTTAGCAATTACAGATTTATTGCCTCCAAAAACAATAGAAGTTATAGTATTTTCACATTTTAGTTCCTCTATAAAAGAAAATATCTCTAAACAAGACAAATTAAACGTTTCGTTTTCATTTATTATCACAGATAAAATGTTCACTTCTAAATTACACCTTCTTCTTTCAGCTTACTTAATAGATTGAATGCTTTTTCTTTATTGTTGTTACCTTCAATTATTTCTACTTTATTTTCATTTTCAGGAAAATAAAGTTTTTCAATTTGTACTTTTGGAGCAATAGTTGATTCTAATATTCCTAATTCATTAAATGTAATTTTATTTATTTCTTTTTTTGAGGCCTCCATTATCCCTTTAAGAGTTGGGTATCGAGGATCACCAACTTGATTACCAGTGGTAATAATTAATGGTAGCTCAGATTCAATAGTTTGAAATCCATCGGTAATAACACGATCAATTAACAATTTTTTTCCTTTTGATGTAATGTTTTTTACTATATTTATAAGCGGAATTGATAGAATTTCAGAAATTCCAAAAGGAACGCTGGCGTTATCAAAATCTGAGGCATGCCTTCCACAAAAAATAATATCATAAGGGCCTGTCTTTTCTATTATTTTAGATAAAACAAAAGAGATTCCGTAAATATCTAGGTTCTCAATTATAGGATCTTCACAAGTAATAATTTCATCTGCACCCATTGCTAATGGTTTCTTAATTACATCGCTCGTTAAGTTATCTCCGACTGAAATAATTGAAATAGATGTATCTTCATAATTTTCAGAAAATCTTAAAGCTAGCTCAACTGCATTTAAGTCAAAACCATTTACTATTCTAGAAATATTTTCAATAGGTATGATTTTTTTGTTTTCTTGGTCTATGCGAAGCTTGTTTGATGGGACATCAGAATCAGGAACTTCTTTTATACATACACATATTTTCATAAATTAGATTTTTTTATTCAAAACTTATCATCTTTTAAATTATTATAAACATCTATTTAGCCGTATAGTGGTGTAAATATATTATTTCTAGTTTTAGAATGTTTTTATGAAAAAAGTAAGAAAGGCATTAGATGAATTAAGTATTTCTTATAATGATGAAATGCTTGAAAAGCTTTTATTGTTTTATGAAGAAATTTCTAGTTCTTCTAAAAATTTCAACCTAACAGGTCTAAAAGGCTGGGATCAAATAAGAGATGTTTTACTGATAAGATCCCTAAGATATGCCTTTTTAATAAACTCAAAGTTTGAAAAATATAATTTTCTCAATAACAAACATTTGAAAATTTTAGACCTAGGGACAGGTGCAGGAATTCCATCAATACCATTAAAAATTTTTTTTCCTGATATAAATTTAACCCTTGCTGATTCTTCAAATAAAAAGTGTCTATTTCTAAATAGCGTAATAAAAAAATTAAATTTGGATAATATTAGAATTATTAATAAAAGAGCTGAAATTTTAGGAAAATCAGAATTAAGAGAGTCATTTGATTTAGTTTTAACTAGAGCTCTTGCAAAATTACCAACATTGGCAGAGCTTTCAATACCATTAGCCAAAATTGGTGGATTGATAATTACAGCAAAAGGTGAAATACAAACTAAAGAATTAAAGGAATCAGAGCATATAACTAAAATTTTAGGAGTTTCAAACATTATTTCAGAAAAAATTATTATGCCAAAATTTTTACCAGAAGATAATTTTGTAATTTGGGAAAAAAGCACTAAGTCCCCTGAAATATATCCAAGAAGAGATGGGGTTCCTAAAAAAAACCCCTTAGTAAAAAAAACATAAATATTTTTCTATTATTCAACCTTTATCGAGTGTTTCACAACAGTAAATAATCTTTTCATGACTAAAAATTCAAATTTTCCCAATTTTTTAAATCTCCTCTAATAAATTTCTGAGAACGTTTTTCAAAAACTTTCCAGACTCCTGAACCATCTTCTTTCGTATTGGTAACTATTCCCCCAAAATAATTTGAATCGCTCTTTAAAAAATCTAGTAATCCGTCATTTTTTCCATCTGTCATGGCTTCATTTATAAATGTGCCGCCCTTTGTATCAAAAAAACCGATTTTTTTATTCTTTAACATAATAATGAAATCTACAAAAAAAGGCTTTGTAATAGATTCATCTTTATATGGAACAGCAAAATACTTGCTTTCTTTTTCTCCGTTTTTATACCACCACTCAACATCTTTGGATTCATCAAGATAGTTTATGAAATTACGTTCAGGGTTCGAAAGCTTATTCTCATTATAGAAAAAGGGCATCATTATTGATTTCTTAACAGACATCTCTGTCACATCGTTTTGATAGTCTATTTTTTTGGAATATTTCAATCTGAAACAGCTTCTAAGATATTGTCTTTTTTTTCTTGAATGTCTTGGTAAAGAGCCTTTGCATCTTCAATAATATTCCTAAACTGTTTAATATTTTTTTCAGATAATACAATTTCCATAATTTGAAATTGATCTTGCTCGAAATTGATTTGAAATTCATTCAAAAAAAATTGATATATAGCTTTTTTGACTTGATTGATTGATCGATCTTCTGCATAAAATTCTGGAGCTAATGAACTAGCTGAGAAGTTATTGAAATAAGATTCCATCTCTTCAATATTTTTTATATCAACCGATGTCTCGTTAATGTCTCTCTCAAATGAAAACTTATCAAGGCTTTCAATTTTATTTTCTGAAAGGAAGCTTGTTGTAACTTTGTTGCCCTTTAATTTTACCTTAGTCTTTAAACCGGATGTTTCAGATGCCTTAAGAAATGACAAAACATAATCTTTATTTAATCTTGTTTTTTCTCGTTGTCTTTTTGTATAAACAGAGTGCATTGAAAATTTTGGGTTATGCTTCCTGTTGCTCTGTTGTATAGAAATATAACCTTTACTAATGTCCTCTTCTACTTTAATCCCTTTTTGATTTGCAAAAATAAATGCATTGTCTAAGAGATCGTCGTCGTAATGCCCATTTTCTGGTTCTGGCATTCTTAAAATTCTTCCTATTGTCTGTTTTGAAAATGTAGATTTTTTCCACTCTCTAAAAAAAGTTATCACATGAGCTCTGGGGCAATCCCATCCAAGAGCAATCGCTTGTTTAAAAATAAGCACTTCAACTTCATTATTATTATCTTGAATATTTTGTAATTTTTTTTTGTCTTCACTCAGATAAACGCCTAGCTTTCCATTGGATACAGAAATGTCATATTCATCATTAAGATAATCTTCTATTTTCTCCCTCAGATCATTTTTTTGTCCTTTTTTGTCATCTGGTAATTGGACAAGAAGTAATGGATTAACATCTATGCCTTTCTTAATAAAGGCTTCATGGATTTCTTTTCTTTTTTTTATCGACTTCTCCAAAAAGAGAATATCAGTGCCGCCTTTAATATTTGTTTCTAATTGCCCTCCTATAAGTTTTCGTCCTTTAAACCCTTCATTAGGAATAATATTTTTTTTAATCATTCCCTCTTCTACAACTTGTGAATGTCGGACTTGTACTATGGCATTAGGATCGCCTCCTTTTGGTGTAGCAGTCATTTGAATGCTGAGATTTGGTTTTATTACTTCATCGACTAATGTTAAAGATATATCTGTTGCTGCCCCATGATGATACTCATCTATTATGAGAATGACTTTACTGCCTATTTGCTTTGTATTATGCATAACTGTTTCAAGATTAATTTCGTCTTCATTGTCTTTGACGAATGTATTGGTGGCTCTGTTTATACTTTCCCAATTTAGAAAAAGAATTTCGTTTTTATTTATTCGATTATTTTTTAAATCTTTTATTTAAGAACATTTAAGAATATTTTTATCCTTATATATCTTTAAGAGTTTTTCATTACTTTGATCATGAAGTTTTCTTGGAGCTATCCATATAAATGCAAAATCATTTGCGGGATTGCTCTCTGCAATAAATCGCTCAAGAAAGTTAGCAACAACCACTGTTTTTCCAGATCCGGTTGGAGAGTGAAATAATATTTTTGATTCATCAAAGTTTTCATCAATATAATATCGAGAGTATGACAACAAATCCTTTACTGCCTTTTCTTGATATTTTCTTAATATAAAATTCATATTGATTAAGTTATGCCTTTAAGTCTTTATAAATACGATTAATTGAATTAATAAGAGGCACTGGAAAACTTCTGCACTCAATTATCTGTGGAATTGAGTCAAGTTCTTCAAAAAAGTCTTCTGCAATAAAAGACATAAAATAGGCTTTGAATTCGGCAGGGCTTTTTGAGACTTCTTTTGAAAACTTATCAGCTTTTAATTCGTCAAAAATGATGCCAATAGAATGATTACTTCCTTCAAATATTAAAAATTCTTTGTCTTCAATGGTTTTTTCAAAAGTATTGTTTTCAAAACAAATAGTATCTGTCATCTTTTTTGCAATTAAAGATTTCATGCCATCAGTTCTCGGTAAGGGATGGAGCTCTGTCTTAAAATATTTCAGGTTTGCTTTAATTCCGGGTACATCTTTTTTTCCATCCTTATAGCCACTTATAACTCGCTCGATCCTTTTGTAAGTATATTTTTCAGCAATTGGCTCTTTCTCATCATTTGTAGAGCACATAATTGATCTTCTGAATCCGTTATCATCTTTGTTCATCTCTAAAACTGCATGAGCAGTTGTTCCTGAGCCTGCGAAAAAGTCCAGAACAAGAGCATCTTTTTTATCTTTAATAAATAAAGAAATACAATCCTTAACTAAATGAATAGATTTAGCATAATCAAATTGTTCATCTTTAGATAATTCAGGAAAGATCTTTTGGAGTAGTTTGGTGCCATGTTCGCTAGCACTATATTTAGAGCCACTAAAAATTGATTTAGGTGTAATGTATTCCTTTGCTCTATGAATATCAAAACTATCTTTACCTAATTTTTTAATTGATAGAAGATCTATATTTTTTTCGGCTATCTCTTTACTCCACATCCACTTCCTTTCATTGCCCCCAGGATCTACAGGATAGATATAGTATCGGTTTCCTTCCTTAATGGTTGCTTTAGCTGGATGGAAATTGTCTTCACAGACATCTCCAATCTCTAAAATATTATTATCTTCAATTATGATTGGAAAAAAGGTTCTGCTTATCCCAAATGCCCTAGCACCGCTATTATTTCCCTCAAGTTTATTTGAGTTTCTAAGACTTCTTTTATCAATTAATTCTTCAGGGAAGAATTTCTTAATAAGAGTCATTACTTCTTCATCTGATGCGCTTTTTAAAATCTTTGATATATCTTCACGTGTTTTCTCAATATCTTTTTTAATTTGCAAAGCATTTTTGTCATTATATTTTGGGATATCTGGAATCACAAAAATTGCATATTCATGTATATTCGAAAATTGTCCGTACTGTGTTCCTTTCGGATTGTGAACAACTGGAACAGAGTGAATGTGATAGTTTTTATAGTTTTCCTCTAGCAACAGCAAAGTCCTTGGCAATTCATGCTCGTCTATTGCACAAATTAAAACACCATCCTCTTTGAGAAGCCCCCTAGAGGCTTTAAGCCTGCTATCCATCATTGAGATCCATTTGGAATGCTTGTAGCCATCATCTTTATTAACAATTTTGTTGTTATAAGCCCACTTTTCTCCTTCGCCAGTGTTGTAAGGAGGATCAATATAGATAACATCTATTTTTTTGGGGTGGGTATGATTTAAAATAGCTAAACTATGAAGATTGTCTCCCTCAAGAACATAATTCCATGGCAGAGAGTTGTCTGAGTGTATAGATCTTTTCTTGACTTCGGATAAAAGGACTATGTTGTCTTCTAGCTCAATCAGTCTATCGTCCTTAGGCAGATCCCAAACAAGCCCATATTTCTTTTTCTTTTTTAAGTGCGCATTTTCTTCTTCTAGATTTTTAATATGCTCTAATAATTCTTTCGCGCTATATTTTTTATTATTGTTCAATTAAATTGTCTTTTTTCTTGATTCTAATTTACTGTTGTGAATTACTCCACAGTAACCGTTTTAGCTAAATTTTTTGGTCTATCAGGATCTAACCCTAAATTGAGAGAAGAAAAAAATGCCAATTTTTGAAGAATGATTGTTGCAAGAATTGAAAAAGCGTATTTGTTTTTATTATTAATTATTAAAATATTATCTGACAAATCCTTAAATTCATGAAATGCTTTATAGGATATGACTATTACATTGGAACCCCTAGAGATAATTTCTCTTATTGAGCCAATTGATTTTTTGACATCATCTTCAGGTCCAATGATTGAAATTACAGACGTGAATTCATCCAACAAAGCATTAGGTCCATGTTTTAACTCTCCTTCAATAAATGCATTAGAATTAATTTTAGCTATTTCTTGAAACTTTAAAGAGGCCTCTTTGACTATAGGATAATTTAGGTGTTTTCCTACAAACAAAACTTTGTTGCTATCTGTTATTAATTTAGAAGCTTTTGAATAATTATTATCACAGCAAGTAAAAATATCTAAAATATTTTTATGAAAATGCTCATAATTTTTTTTCAGTTCTCTAGATAAACCTATTTGCATGTCAAAAATGCAAAGAAAATTAATAGCTATAGCATTCAACAGCATTAAAGTTGAAGAAAATGTTTTAGTAGCTGCAACAGAATTTTCCTTACCTGTGCCTAATTGTATGAATGAATCAGAATAAATTGATGCTTTAGAATTTTTGTGCTCAGTTATTGTAATAACATTTACTCCTTGCAACCTACAGTTTTTTATCGCTTCAAGAGTATCAGCTGTTTCACCAGATTGAGAAATTGCAAACAATGTAGTTTCTTCAGGATTGATTATTTTTTTTCTTTTCAACTCCGATGAAAATTCTGCTTTACAATCTTTTTCTATAATTTCTTCAAACATCAAAGATCCAAATAAAGCTGAATTGTAAGATGAGCCCATTCCTGTAAAAATAAATTTGTTACTGTTTGTAATTTTTTTGTTGTCTATTTCAGGAAAAGTGTTTTTTGAATTTTCTATAATTCTTTGATTAATCAAATTTGTTAGAATTTCTTTTTGTTCTAAAATTTCTTTTTCAATTATGAATTTAGTTTTATAATTGAATTTTTCAAGAATTTGTTTTTTATTGATTTTTGCAATGGGTAATTCCTTTGGGTTTATTTTTTTATAATCCTTATCAATAATTTCTATAGAATTCTTGGATATAGTTACTAATTCGTCTTTATTTGTTAAATATATTGAGTTGCAAACATTCTCAAGTGCATAAACATCACTACTTAAAAAATTATTTGACTGATTTCTTCCTACAACTAAACCACCTGAATGATCTGTGCTATATCCAAAAATTTTACCTGGGTAGTTTTTATGCATTATGGCTATAGTATTTATGCCTTCTATCAAATTAAAGACAGAAAATATTGCAGATTGAATATTTTCTGAACAAGATAATTGCATGTCAATCAAACTTGCTATAACTTCAGAATCTGTTTCTGTTTTTAATTCAACATTTTTTCTAATCAATAATTTTTTTAAAAATGAATAGTTCTCGACAATTCCATTATGAACTATAGAAAGATTATTAGAAAAAGAAAGATGTGGGTGAGCATTTGTGTTATTTACCAACCCATGAGTTGCCCATCTTGTATGGCCAATTCCTGCATAGTAAGAGTTTTTTTGATTATTTAATTTTTTAATTAAAGCGTCTACAGGATAGTTTGAATTTGAAGATTTTATAATTTCAAACACATTTTCTTTAGTTTCAAAGCAAATACCTGCTGAATCATATCCTCGGTATTCAAGTTTTTTCAATCCTTCACTAATAATATTTGAAACATTAGATCTGCCTACTGTAGCAAAAATTCCACACAAATCAGTTACATCCTTTTATATAAATATCCAACATTTTACAGTTTACATTAAATTAATCAAATATAATCAAGAACCTAAAAATAATAAAGCTTCTATTCCAATTATTTTTTCTTATTATAAAATACCCTTAAATTCAACTATTGAATTAGCTTAAAGAAAAAATATATTATAAATGAGGGTAGAAATGATAGACATCGGAACAGGAATTGCAAAAATACTTAAAACTGAAGGCATTGATTGGGTATCAACATTTCCAGTTTGCAAAGTTAATAATGCTTTTGGTAAAGAAAAACTCCCAATGGTAATGATGAGAGATGATAGATATGCTGTAGCATTGGCTGATGGATTTTCTAGAGTTACATCTGGTAAACAGATAGGAGTATGTACTGTTCAAGGTGGTGTTAATGCAGCAGGATTACAAGTAGCTTACGCAGGTCTAGCTCAAGCTTATGAGGATAACACTCCCATTCTATGCATAACAGACGGAGTACCTGCAGGTAATTCAGAGAATAGTGAATTTGATTTAACTTCAAGCCTCAAATCAGTAGCAAAGTGGTACGGATATATTGATAAACCTGAAAGAACACCTGAATTTATGAGAAAAGCTTTTACTATGCTTAGAAATGGAAAGCCTGGACCTGTGATACTAGCTGTGCCGGATGCATCGGCTACCTATGATGAACATATTGATATTTATGAGCCTGTAAAAACTTGGAAATCTTCACCTAATTATGATGACATAAAAACAGCAATAGGTCTAATAATGGATTCAAAAAAACCAATTATATACGCTGGAGAAGGAGTTTTATATTCTGATGCAACGGATGAATTGCTCGAGTTTGTTGAACTTTCAAATATTCCTGTAGTGACAACCTTAAAAGCCAAAGGAGCATTTCCTGAAAATCATAATCTTTCAATAGGAGTGAGAGGAAAACATACTGCTCATTTTATAAATGAATCTGATCTTATTTTATCTTTAGGCTCAAGTTTATCTCCTGGAAGATTTTCTCACGCAATTCCTAATGCAATTAACAAAAAAATAATTGTCGCGAATATTAATGAAGATCATATAAATAAAATTTATAAATCTTCTCATGCACTTGTAGGTGATGCAAAGCTTACTTTAATTGAGCTAATAAAAGAAATTAAAAATAAAACTTCTGGCAAAGGCATAACTGCTAAAATTTCACAAAAAGAGATTGATTCTGAGAAAGAAAAAGACAATTTGGTCTACAAAGATCCATTGAAAAGTACAGATAAACCTATAAACCCTTACAGGGTCTACAACGACCTTATGAAAGTTTTAGATGGGAATAATTCTTTTGTAACTCACGAATCAGGAAATACTAGGGATCAGCTAAGTACAGTCTATGAAACTTTGATTCCAAGAGGATTTTTAGGTTGGGGGAACGTGTCTTCATTAGGTTTTAGCCTTCCTGCTACAATGGCAGCAAAAATAGCTTATCCAGAAAGAGATTGCATAGCTGTTACTGGTGAAGCTGGGTTAGGATATATGTTAGGTAACCTAGAGGTACCAGTAAGAGAAAAGATAGGAATAACAGTCGTACATATTAGTAATGGTGGGTTCTCAGGTTATGGCCCAGGATTTTGGGGTGACGGTCACGATCCTTACACTCATGAAGTTCAGGGTTATGATTCTGTAGACATGTCTAAGGTTTTAGGAGAGATGGGCTTACATTCCGAAAGAATTGAAGAACCTTCTGAAATTATCCCTGCTCTAAATAGAGCAATTGAAGCAAATAAAAAAGGAATACCATCATATATTGAATTTATCTGCATACAATACCCTGTTTATGGAGACTGGCTATCTGGTTCACACGGGGAATAAAAAAATCTATTGAAATATATCAACCAGGTATAAACAGATTTAATGATTCTAAAGACAGGTAAAATCAATACTTTTCTGAGTTTATAAGATTAGATGCATTTAATTGATATATAATATCATTTTTTTATTTACTAATTTCATTTTTTTTCATTTAGGTATATAATTGTTAATGTTTAATTAATAAATGACATTCTGTATCAATAACATAAAGGAATTTAAAATGTTTTCAAAATATTTAAAAATAATAGTGACAGTTGTTTCAATATTTATTATTGGCTGTAGTGCTCCTGAAAAAGATTCTGGTGAAATTATCATTGATAAATCAAATCAGACTATGGAAAAGTTAAATATATTAGCAACTACACCGATGCTTGCTGAATATGTTCGTCAAGTAGCAAATGAAAATGTTGATCTAAACATATTAATGCCTTATGGGGTTGATCCTCATAGCTTTGAAGCATCGCCTCAAGATATAAAAAAAATATCTGATGCAGATTTAGTGTTTTATGTTGGATTAAAGTATGAATCTACAGGAGTAGTCAAACTACTAGAAAATTCAGTGAGCAGTGAAAACATCTTAATCAATTTAGGCTCTGGCATCAACCCGATCCAATTCACAAAAGAAGGACATGATGATCACGACGATGATGGTAACCATGAAGGACATGATGATCACGACGATGATGGTGACCATGAAGGACATGATGATCACGACGATGATGGTGACCATGAAGGACATAATCACGGTGTTTATGATCCACATTTTTGGTTTGATCCAACAAGAGTGGCCTTAGCTGTAGAAATTATAAAAGACGAATTAGTAAAAATCGATTCAGCTAACCAAACTAGTTACGAATCTAATGCTAAAAATTATTTTAATACATTAAAAGTTCTTGATGAAAACATTTCAACATTGATCAGCACAATACCAGTTGAAAACAGGCAAATTATTACTACACATGAAGCTTTAGGTTACTTAGAAAGTAAATATGACATTGAGATATTGACCACTCTAATTCCTAGTCTTAATTCTGAAAATGGTATTACGCCAAAAAGTTTACGAAGCACTATTGAACAAATTGAAAAACACAATATTAAAGTTATGTTTTTAGAGGAAGAAACTCCTTCTCAATACAACACAACAATTAAACAAGAAACTGGAATAAAATTAGTGACTGGATTATGGGTTGAAACTTTAATCGAAGGTCAAACATATGTTAAGTGGCTAGAAGATAATGTAAATATAATTGTAGATAATCTTCCCAAAGAAGCGCATGATGATCACGATGATGATGATCACGACGATGATAAAGAGTAGCTATATCAGATATTTAATCTTTAGTTAAACTTTTTTTAGGTTTTTAGATTACAATAAGGGTTAGATAAAGTTTGATGTTCTTATCATAAATATAAGAACATCAAACTGAAAGAGAATAAAATTGGTAAATAATTCAATAGTTTCTGAATCATGTTGTGTAGAGCTTGGGAATAGCTTAGTTTTAGATGAGGTTACATTTTCTGTTAATAAAAATAGCCTCATAGCAGTAGTTGGTCCTAATGGGGGAGGTAAAACTACCTTATTTAATGCGATTACAGGACTAGTTCCTATTACAAATGGGTCTATTAAAATAAATGGAATTGATGCTGAAAAAGGCACAGGAAATATTGGTTATATTCCACAAAATGAAAATTTAAATTGGAAATTTCCTTTAACTGCAAGGCAGGTTGTTAATTTAGGTATTACTAAAAATACTCCCTCAATACCATTTATTTCAAAAAACAATAATCAGCTAATAGAAGAGTGTTTAAATGATGTAGGATTGCATGACAAGATTGAAGATCGTGTCGATGAGATGTCTGGCGGTCAAAGGCAAAGAGTCTTGTTAGCAAAAATTTTGGCACAAGGTGCAAATATCTTACTACTAGATGAGGCTTTTAGTGGTGTTGATGTAGGCTCACAAATGGATCTAATTGAAGTATTAAGAAAATTAAAAGATTCAGGCAAAACAATTATGATAGCTACTCACGATATAAATACTATAGCTGATAGATTTGATGAGGTTCTTTGCTTAAATAGACATTGTTGTGCTTATGGAGACCCATTAAAAGTTTTTACCCAGGAGGTTCTTTCTGAGTTATATGGTCCTCATGGATCTATGTTTGAGAATCATAAAATAGGCAGTCACGGTGATTCTAATGGGGATTGATTTAATATTTGAACCTTTTTCATATGAGTTTATGATTAGGTCTCTTTATGTTTCAATTTTAGTAGGTATAACTCTTCCTTTAATTGGTTCTTTTGTAATAAACAGAAACTTAGGATTTATGGGGGATGCAATTGCTCATTCTAGTCTGCCTATATTGGTTGTTGGATCCGTTCTGGGAGTAAGTATTTTTTTAGCAGCAATACCTGCCGCGATAATTATAGCTATAACACTTGGCTATATAATCAGTAAATCCTCAGTGGGTGAAGATACAGCAATTGGGATAATTTTTTCAACTTTTTTTGCTATAGGAATAATTTTGCTAAAAAAATATAATCAATCTATAACCTTGAATATTGAAGATATATTATTTGGACAAATTTTAGGAGTTTCATCTGAAGATGTTATTAGTACATTGGCTTTATCATTAATTGTTATTCTTACACTAATTATTTTTTACAAACAGATTCTTTACCTTAGTTTTGATCCCATAGGAGCAAAAGTAACTGGTTTGAACACAAGGTTATTTGACAGTATTTTCTTGATAGTTTTATCTTTGGCTATAATTGGGGCATTACAATCAGTAGGAATTATACTTGTTCTGAGCATGCTAATAACCCCTGCTGCAGCTGCAAAATTAATAATGAAAAACTTTTTTTCAGCTATGATAGTTAGTAGCTTTTTTGGTGTCATAGCTGCTATAACAGGGTTATATTTTTCGTATCATATTAATTTACCATCCGGTCCTGCAATGGCGTTATCATCTACAGGAATTTTTCTCATTTGTTGGATGTTTAGGCGAAGTGTAAGATTGGTTTAATTTAGTTCATATGAAGAATAAATTATATATTAGGTTGAGTATACTTCGATCTTATGGTTATTAGTAATATTAGGTATAAGAAGTAAAACTTAAAATCATTTATAATTTACATATACAAGAGGGCTTGTAACTGTATTTAAAAATTTGGGGCTGTAGCTCAGCTGGGAGAGCGCATCGCTGGCAGCGATGAGGTCAGGGGTTCGAGCCCCCTCAGCTCCACCAATACGAATTTAGAACCTTTGAGAGGATATTTTATTCCATGCAAAGATTTATTATTAGAGCTCTTATCTTTATTATTGCAATTGCTCGAACGGTGAATATACCTGTACAGAAATGTCATGTAGATAAACCTAGAAAGAATGCTAACTTTGGCATCATTTATTTAAATAATTAACATGACGGGGTTGAGAGAATGTTAATACATATTCTTGCTTTGTCCTCAACCCCGTGTATTTTATAGCCAAAAATCCTACGGAAGCGTATTGCAAAATTCAAGAGCTAAAAAACACAATAAATAAATGGGGTTAGCCTAACTGTTTTTGCACTTCTGCAACATCTTTATCACTCAAGATTCGAAACACTTTAGAGGAAGGATCTTCAGCTGCTACACCAGAAACTGCCTTTCTGCCATTCTTCATAGTAACTATTTTAGGTTGAGCGATATCTACCACCTTTTTTAATTTCACACTGTAAGCTGTAAGTTTCATAAATCCACCTCCATATAATTGATATTTTATATCATTTAATAAATTATTAATTAAAAAATAATTATTTAATATAATCTTGTCAATAGATATTTTATATAAATTTTATGAGACATTATATCTATTAATAAAAAATAGATTTTTTGATTCTTTTGTTAATGGACATGTAAGCG
>Ga0206683_10000360_pt1 | contig 34165 bp, 35 predicted proteins | sample M280m12015metaG_FD_155483 | JGI IMG/M metagenome (GOLD analysis project Ga0206683, IMG submission 155483) | Ammonia-oxidizing marine archaeal communities from Monterey Bay, California, United States - M2 80m 12015 | ecosystem: Environmental > Aquatic > Marine > Intertidal zone | place: USA...
AAGTTAAATAGCTAAATGAAGCAAGACCTATAAAGACTATATATTTTATAAATTTCTTCATAATTTATCCTTTTATTATTAAGTTATTGATTCTTCAACCTTATCATAGAAGAATATTTTTTTAAGAAAAAAAGCTAGTACAAAAATACTAGGAATTTTTTTAAGATTTAACAGGTTTTGTTTTTTTCTTTATTGTTTATTCGAAGGAAAAATTAGACTTCTTATCCAACTAAAAAGATGATTTTGTTTCAAATCAACTTTATCTAGATAATCGTATAACTCCTCTAACGCAACAGGATCTTTAAAAAGGTCCATTCTTGTCACTTTTTCCTCATTAGGATCAAGTTCTTTGATTATCTTTGCAGGATTCCCCCCCACTATGACATTAGATGGGACATCTTTAACAACTATTGCTCCAGCAGCAACAATAGAATTTTCTCCAATGGTAACTCCCTTACCTACTACAGCTCTATCTCCTATCCACACATTGTCCTTTAGCTCAACCTTCTTAGTGCTGCCCACAGGTTCTGCTCTCTTGTAAATGCCATGCCAATCTGCATCTGATATATAAGACCCGTTAGCAAACATACAACCTTTACCAATTTTGATCTCTGTTGCAGCTGCAATTCTTACCCCAGGAGTGAAAAGACAATAATCATCTGCGTAAATCTTTCCATTAAATTCACCTAAGTTCCAAGTAGTCAGCCTAATGTTGCTATCTGAAGTTGCAACAAAGGTTGCACTCTTACCAACGTTAATACCTGTGCCAAAGATGTCTACATATTTAGCCCCCATAAAAGTTGGTCTCTCTCCAAGAGTTTCAAACTGAGGAGCTAAATGATATTGAACGTAAAGATTAACAAATCTAGAAACGAATCTTTTTAGCCAATAAGGTCGATTATCCTGTCTGATGTTTTTTCCTGTAAGTACTTTCTTACCCACATGATAAAATACCTTCCATCCATGGAACAACCTCTCAATAGAGAAAAGAAGCTTTTTTCTATCTCTCCTAAAATGAAAGAAGAAACTAAAGGTTTTTTAAAACTTGCTGTGCCTATGTTTGGTTCTCAAGTTGCTCTTCAGCTAATTGGTATTAATTCGGTTATACAATCTGGAAATTATTCATCTGAAGTATTAGCAGGTATTTTAATGGCAAATGGTCTCTATTGGCCCTTGATGTTTGGTTTGGGAGGTGTAATTTTCTTTGTTACGCCCATGGTAGCTCAACTGTTTGGTGCTAATAAGCTAAAAGAAATAGGTCCTTTGGTGCGCCAAGCTGTGTGGTTAGTGATTCCTATTGTTGTGTTCATCATGATTTTGTTAGGCCAAGCTTCAAAACTACTTGTCTTTGTTGGTGTGGAAGAAGGAATTATTAAACACACAGATGCATACTTAAGTATGTTTATCTTCGCTATTCCGCCCATCATGTTAAGCCAACCCTTAAGGTCTTTAAGTGAAGGAATTACAAAACCAAGACCAATTATGTACATCAACATTGGAATGTTGTTAATGGCAGTAATAGGCAACTACTGTTTTATATATGGAAACTGGGGTTTTCCCGAAATGGGAGCAAGAGGAGCAGGTTTATCCGCGATAATAGGAACTTGGACTGCACTTTTTACTTTAATTTTTTATGTTTGGTGGTCAAAAAATTATAAATCTACCGAATTTTTCTCTCGTTTTGACTGGCCTTCATTGAGAGTAATCAAAGACATTCTTAGGGGTGGTATTCCGTTGGGCCTTAGTAATTTCTTTGAAATTGGCATGTTTAGCGGATCTACTCTTATTCTTGGAAGCTTAGGAAGCCAGGTAGTAGCAGCACATGGAATAGCGCTTAATATTGGTGGCCTATTGTTCATGGTTCCCATGAGTATTGGCTTAGCTGCTGCTGTGAGAGTTGGGAATAAAGTTGGTGAACAAGACTTTAAGGGGGCTAGATATAGTTCCTTTTACGCAGTGAAATTTGGTACCAGCTTAGGTCTTATCAATTCTTTTTTATTACTTTTATTTGCAGAACTGATAGTTAGTTCAATCTTTACGGATGATCAAGCTGTTATATCAACAGCTGTAGTTCTCCTAATGTTTGCAGCTTTATTTCAAGTTGCGGATGCAGTGGCTATGTGTGGAATGGGTAGCTTAAGAGGATATAAAGATACCTTTGGACCCATGCTAATTGTATTTGTTGCCTATTGGCTTATTGGTCTACCTTTTGGATACAGCCTAGCAGTCACTGATACTTGGGCCGTAACATTAGGAGCAGCAGGTATGTGGAGCGGCATGTGTATTGGTTTAATTATTGCAGCTTCTTGTATGCTGTGGAGACTTAATGTGACCACTAATAAATACCTGGTTGAGAAATATGAAAGTTGATGCAAAAGGTCTACTTTGCCCAGAGCCCATAATGATGCTTCACAAGGCAATGCAAGAATTAAAATCCGGTGAAAAAGTAGAACTATATGCAACCGACCCTTCTACGGAAGGAGATATTGATAGATTTTGTAAATTCTTAGGCCATAATCTGTTAAATAAAGAAACCTCAACTGAACCTTTTTATTTTCTGATCGAAAAACAAGGAAGTAAAAATTAATAAACTAAAATCAAAAAATCTAATAAAGGAAAAAATGACTGAAAAAATAAATAAAAAATGGGTTCTCAATAAAAGACCAGAAGGCATGCCAGAAGATGATTGCTGGAAATTGGAGGAAGTTCCAGTTCCTGAAATTGAAGAAGGAAACATTTTAATTAAAACCCTGTACTTATCTATTGACCCTTATATGAGAGGCAGAATGAATGATGCTAAGTCTTATGCGGATCCAATAAAAATAGGCGAAGTGATGACCGGCGAAAGCGTTGGAATAGTGATTGAAAGCAAATCTGATAACTACAGTGTAGGTGATTATGTATGTGTTCATCGGGGTTGGCAGAGTTATATAAAAGCTCATGGAGATGACAAACAGTTATTCAAAGCGAACCCAAAGATAGTTCCGCTTTCAACCTACTTGGGTACTGTGGGAATGCCTGGTAGAACAGCTTATTTCGGGTTATTAAGAGTGGGTAAACCAAAATCTGGAGAAACCGTAGTAGTCTCAGCTGCGTCAGGTGCTGTGGGGACTGTCGTGGGCCAAATGGCCAAAATACTTGGTTGTAGAGCAGTAGGAATCGCTGGTGGAGAAACTAAATGCTCTTATGTGACTGAAGAACTGGGATTTGATGCTTGTGTAGATTACAAAGCCGGAAACTTGGAAGCAGACCTTAAGGCTGCTTGCCCTGAAGGAATAGACATTTATTTTGAAAATGTTGGAGCAGAAGTTTCTAAAGCAGTCGCCAAGAACCTTAATCCAGGAGCCAGAATACCGATTTGCGGTTTCATAGCTCACTACAATTCAACTGACTTTGAAAATGAAGAAACTCCTTTCCATGTATTTGGGGCTTTGGATCCTATTCCTGAACACAGATTCTTTGTAGTTACTGAATGGTTTGAAGAATGGGCAGAAGCCACCAGAGAGCTCTCAAACTGGATAAAGGAAGGAAAAATTAAGTATCGAGAGACTGTTAGCGAAGGGATAGAAAACGCACCCCAAGCTCTTAGAGATGTTCTTTCCGGAAAAAACTTTGGAAAACAGGTAGTTAAGGTAGCTGAAGAGTAAAAGAATTATTCCCCTGTCCATTCCAATTTGGACATTACATCTATCTCTTCTTTGGAATTGAGCAAGGTCCTCATTGCTTTTGCAGCGTCCTTTGAATTCATAGTTTTATTAAAGGCTTCTTGCTCCAGCAATAAAGCTTCTTCTAGAGGTAAATCCATACCTCTATGAATTGCTCTTTTAACTTCCCTTAGAGCTATAGGGGCTCTGTTAGCCAATATACGACAGTATTCTTTTAAAGATTTGAGGAAAGACTCTTTAGGAAGAATTTCATTTATGATTCCAAATTCTAGGGCTTTAACATTTGATATTAACTGCCCATGCAGAATTAGATCTAATGCCCTTGAGGATCCTATTAACCTAGCTAACCTTTGAGTTCCACCACCACCTGGGAGAATTCCTACCGACGTTTCGGGTAGCCCTATAAAGTAATCTCCTGAAGACATAACTCTTAAATCACAGCCTAAAGAAAACTCACAACCCCCTCCTGCTGTATTTCCATTAATACCAGCTACTACAATTGCATCCAGATCTCTGATCTTTAATAGCATCTTGTGAAAACCATGTAATTCTTTATTAGGATTGTTATCTGGCTTCTTTGTTTCTTCTTGCCGGCCAATGTTCTTCTCGGCAGTGTCTGCCAATTCTCCTACTTCATAATGTCTTATAAAAACGTCTTCTCCTGCCCCAGTAAAAGCAAGAATTCTTAGTTCTTTATTAGAGACCAAGGAATCAAGAAAGTCGTGAATTTCTAGTAGCCCTTGTGCTGTTAAAGTATGAGTTGGAGGATTTGATAAATAACAAATAATTATTTGCCCCTGATCTTCGATCTCTAAATGCTTGTAATCTACCATCCTGTTATCTCTCCCACACCTTTGCCTATCTCAGCAGGACTTCTAACTGTGTGAACACCCGCAGCCTCCAGAGCTTTAAATTTTTCTTCTGCAGTTCCTTTTCCTCCAGCGATTATTGCGCCTGCATGACCCATCCTTTTACCTGAAGGAGCTGTAACACCTGCAATATAGGAAACCACAGGTTTTGATATATTACTTTGGATAAATTCTGCAGCTGCCTCTTCAGCTGTTCCTCCTATTTCGCCTACCATAACTATCGCTTCAGTGACTGGATCGTCTTCAAAGAGGTGAAGCATGTCAATGAAAGTAGATCCAGGGATAGGATCGCCTCCTATACCTACACAACTACTCTGTCCAAAACCTAAGTCACTAGTTTGCTTCACTGCCTCATAAGTTAATGTTCCTGATCTAGATATAACTCCCACTTTTCCAGGTAAATGAATGTTTCCAGGCATAATACCCATTTTACTTTCTCCCGGCGTGATCACTCCTGGGCAGTTTGGCCCTATCAATCTTGAACCCAAATCATCACACCTTTTCTTTACCTCTAGCATATCTAAGGTTGGTATGCCCTCCGTAATACAAACAATCAATTTTATGCCTGCCTCAGCAGCTTCAAGAATAGATTCTTTACCAAACCTTGCCGGAACAAATATTAAGCTAGCAGAAGCTTGGGTAGCGCTGACTGCTTCTTTAACTGTATCAAATACTGGCAAGTCTAAATGGGTTTGACCCCCTTTCCCTGGAGTGACGCCACCCATAAAATTTGTTCCATAATCAATGCATTGTTTACAGTGCTGAGTTGCCTGAGAACCGGTAAAACCTTGACAGATTACCTTAGTATCTTTATTTATGAGAATACTCAAGAGATTCCTCTTTCAGAAGCTTCAACGACTAACTTAGCTGCGTCCTCTAAGCCAGAAGCGATGATTATATCTAGCCCACTCTTGGAGAGCTTATCGGATCCTAACTCTGAATTATTACCTTCTAGTCTTACAACAACAGGTACATTTACTCCTATTTGTTCTACTGCTTCAATTATTCCATCAGCAATAATGTCGCAACGGACTATGCCGCCAAAAATATTAATTAGGACAGCCTGCACAGCCTTATCGGAAAGAATGATTTTAAAAGCTTCTGATACACGCTCTGAATCCGCAGCTCCTCCAACATCCAGAAAATTAGCAGGCTCGCCGCCTTGAAGTTTAATTATATCCATAGTTCCCATAGCCAAACCCGCTCCGTTTACCATACAACCGATATTTCCATTTAAAGACACATAACTGAGATTCCATTTTGAAGCATAAGATTCTCTCTCGTCCTCTTGAGAAATATCATTTATTTTCACCAAAGACTCTTGTCTGTATAAGGCATTGGAATCAACATTTATTTTTGCATCTAAACAGATGAGGTTTCCTTTGGTTGTTATGACTAGGGGATTTATTTCCAACAAAGACAGGTCTTTTTCTATAAACATTTTAGATAGAGAAAGATATAAGCCCTTTAATTGCTCCGCTTGAGCTTCAGTTAAGCCCAGCTGAGCTGATAATTGATCAGCTTCATCTCCAGATGGCCCTGTTAGAGGATCAATTGCAACTTTGAATATTTTTTCCGGAGTTGTTGCTGCTACTTCTTCTATATTAACCCCCCCTTCTTGTGAAGCCATGAAAACTAATCTCTGTGAAGCTCTATCTATTACAGCACCAAAATATAACTCTTCAGCAATATCTATACACTCTTCTATCAGAATTGTATTAACAGGCTGGCCTCTTTCGTCAGTTTGATAAGTCACTAAGTTGTTACCTAACCACTTTTCTGCAAATGCTTCTGCTTCTTGGACAGAATCAACCAGCTCCACTCCTCCGGCCTTACCTCTTCCTCCAGCATGTACTTGTGCTTTTACTACCCAACGATCTCCTTCCAAAGAATTTATTGCTTCTTTAATTTCAGAAGAACTAACGACTGGAATGCCCTTCGAAACAGATATGCCATATTCTCTAAAAAGGTCTTTAGCTTGGTATTCATGAAGATTCATTTTTTCTTCCTATTGTTTAGGTGAATAGCATTTCCTTTTGCAGATAAAACAGCCTCGTGTAATGCTTCTGAGACAGTGGGATGACTAAACATAACTGAACCCAGTTCTTTTGCAGTTACTTTAGATTCCATTGCTATTAAACCTTGCTGAACCACATCTGCTGCTGAGGGACCCAAGGCATGAACTCCCATAATTGAATCATCTTCTTGATTTACCACTACTTTAACAAATCCAGTACTCTCATTAGAGGTTAATGCTCTGGCATTAGCTTGAAATGGAAATGTGCCAACTTCAACTTGAATACCTTCTTCTAATGCACTTTTTTCTGAATACCCCGCCCAAGCAATTTCAGGATGGGTATAAATCACAAAAGGAATATTTTTATAATTCAAACTATAGTTCCTTCCTGCGATTCTTTCTGCCACCATAATGCCTTCTTCAGAAGCTTTATGGGCTAGCATGGGGCCTCTCACTAAATCACCTATGGCGTAAATATTAGGCACCTGTGTTTGGCAATGCTCATCGACTACAACAAACTCTTTGTCATCTATTTGAATCCCTAGAGCAGGATCAAAAAGGCCTTTCGAAGTTGGATTCCTACCCACAGCAAAAATAACTTTATCCACTTGAAGATTACTTACTTCATCATTGCTAGCTTTTACCTCTACTTGATTGTCAATCACCTCCAAACTTTCTATTTCTGTTCCTAGTTTTATATTTAGGCCCTGTTGCTGAAATATCTTTAAGGCTTCTTTTGAGATGCTGTCATCGGCATTAGGCAGAAAATCTGTTAAGGCTTCGTAAATGGTTATTTCTGATCCCAGTCTTGCCCAGACACTACCGAGTTCAAGTCCAATTGCCCCTGCTCCAATCACTGCAATTCTATTGGGGACTTCACTGAATTTTAAAGCTCCGTTCGAACTAAACAAAAACTCTTCATCAAATGGATAATCTAATAATTCAATAGGTCTAGAACCTGTGGCTAAAATAATATTTTCTGCTCTGATGTTTAGGTCTGAACCCTCGGTGCTTACCTTTATGGTATGAGGATCGGAAATGTAAGCCTTACCTTGAACTGTATCTACCTTATTTAGTTTAAATAATCCAGAGACTCCTTTGGTTAGCGAAGAAACAATCTTATCCTTTCTTAGGTGCATAGCATTTACATCTAGAGAAACTTCAGATACTTCTATTCCATGATCTTTTAGATTGTGATTGGTATTAGAAAAGATCAGAGAACTTTCCAAAAGAGCCTTAGAAGGAACACAACCAACATTCAAGCAAGTACCCCCCAGAGCTGCTTTGTTCTGGTTAGCTACTTCTTCTATACAAACTGTTTTTAAACCAAGTTGAGCACAGCGTATAGCTGAGACATAACCTGCAGGACCTGAACCTATGATTGCTACATCATAGTGATTGGCCATAAAACTACCCCCCTTTTTTCCTTTAGCTATTTCTATTGATTAGCTTTTTCCTAATATTAGATATTGCTTCAGTGGGATTCAGTCCTTTCGGACATACTGAAACACAATTCATTATTCCATGACATCTATAGAGACTGAATGCATCATCTAAATCATCTAACCGTTCTTCAGTGGCTTGATCTCTTGAGTCAGCTATAAACCTCCAAGATTGCAGAAGTGCTGCAGGGCCTAAAAATTTATCTGGATTCCACCAGAAGGAGGGGCAGGCCGTCGAACAGCATCCACATAGAATGCACTCGTATAAACCATCTAATTTTTCCCTTTCTTCTGGAGACTGCTTTCTTTCTTGTTCCGGTGCCTCATCTTTGGTTATTAAATACGGTTTTACTTTCTCTAACTGATCAAAAAACTGTTTCATATCAACTATTAAGTCTCTTACTACAGGAAGCCCGGGCATAGGCTTCAAAACTAATTTATTTCTTTTAACCGCCTCTGAGAGTGGAGTGACACAAGCCAGACCATTCTTTCCGTTTATGAGCATTCCATCTGAACCACACACACCTTCTCCACAAGACCTTCTAAAAGAAAGAGAAGTTTCTTTCTGCTTAGCCAAAAGCAAGGCATCTAAAACCATAAGATCCTTATTCGCCGGAACTTCTATCTCAATATCTTGCATATAAGCTTTCTTATCCTTGCCTGGATCAAACCGATAGATACTTAACGTAACATTTTTAACTTCTTCTAAAGGTATTGTTGTACTCATTAGTATGACCTCTCAGTAGGTTGGAAGGCTTGAACAGTTGTGGGCCTAAAATTGACATCTTTTTTGGAAACAGACTTTGTTGAAGAGAAATAAATGGAATGTTTTAGCCAGTTATCATCATCTCTTTCAGGGTAATCATCTCTAGCATGAGCTCCTCGACTTTCTTTTCTCTCATTAGCAGTTATTGCTGTAGCTTCTGCTACTTCGAATAAGTTCTGCATTTCAAGTGCTTCTATTCTAGCTGTGTTGAATGAAACTGATTTATCTGACAAGTACATATTTTCTACTGCTTCCCTTGAGTTGCCTAAATCCTTGATTCCTTTTTCCATAAGATCTTCTCTTCGAAAAACTCCAAAATTGCTTTGCATATTGTCCTGCATCTGCTTTTTTAATTCAGCTGTTTCTTTCCCTTCTTTAGAAGCATTCAATTTATTAAGTCTAATCAGGGCTTGATCTATATCTTCTTTAGAAGAAGGACTCAAACTTGAACCCTGTTTAAGAGATTCCTCAATATGAATTCCCGCAGCTCTGCCGAACACAACTAGATCCAATAAAGAATTCCCGCCCAGCCTATTACTTCCATGAACTGAAACACAGGCCACTTCTCCCGCGGCATAAAGGCCATTGACTACTGAATCTTTTCCCTCTTTCAGGGTAACAACTTGACCATTTATGTTGGTGGGAATTCCTCCCATCATATAGTGACAAGTCGGTACCACTGGAATTGGCTCAACGGCAGGATCAACATGAGCAAAAGTTTTAGATAATTCAGTTACTCCAGGCAATCTCTTATGAACAACGTCTGGCCCCAGATGATCAAGCCTTAACTTGATATGATCTTCATGTGGACCGCAGCCCCGGCCTTCAAGAATTTCTTGTGCCATGGCTCTGGAAACCACGTCTCTACTGGCTAAATCTTTGGTGTTAGGAGCGTATCTTTCCATGAATCTTTCACCGTCTTTATTAATGAGGTAACCGCCCTCACCTCGACAACCTTCTGTTACCAAGGTTCCGTGTCCGTAGATACCTGTAGGGTGAAATTGCCACATCTCAATATCTTGAACTGGTAATCCAGCTCTAAGTGCCATTCCTATCCCATCTCCTGAATTAATAAGAGCATTAGTGGTAGAAGCGTAGATTCTACCGGCTCCCCCAGTAGCTAAAACTGTAGCTTTAGATCTAATATAAAATATTTCGCCTGATTCAATTTCAAAAGCTATAACTCCAGTAACTTCTTTGGAAGAATTAAGAACCAAATCAATGGCAAACCACTCATTTAGAAAGTTTGTTCCTGCTTTCAGATTTGCTTGGTAAAGGGTATGCAAAAGACTGTGACCGGTCCTATCTGCTGCACAAGCAGTTCTGGAGGCTTGTCCGCCTTTACCATAATCTTTAGATTGCCCCCCAAAAGGTCTTTGATAAATCCTTCCTTCTTCAGTTCTAGAGAAAGGCATCCCCATATGTTCAAGTTCGAAAACCGCTTTCGGTCCTTCACTACACATATACTCAATGGCATCTTGGTCCCCAATATAATCAGATCCCTTTACAGTATCAAACATATGCCAGCGCCAATCATCTTCAGGGTCATCGCTTTGAATAGCACAAGTAATACCTCCTTGTGCGGAAACAGTGTGTGATCTTGTAGGGAATACTTTAGAAATAACAGCAGTATTTAAACCTGATTCTGCTAATTGAAGAGAAGCTCTCATCCCAGACCCTCCTCCTCCGATAATTATTCCATCAAAGTCCCTAATAGGAAGGTCTTGGGCTTTTATAATTTCATCAACTTTCATAATCCTTTACCAAATAATCAATAATGACCAAACAGTTACACAACTTATTATCACAGCACAAACTATTCTATAAAACTTGTTGATGTTAAGCCCCATGCCCCCCAACCTAGCCAAAGTTAAATAGTCACTTCCAATAGCCCAAGTACCTACCCAAGTGTGAATACCAAAAGACAAAAGGAATAAAGTAGTAAATATCTTCATAGCAACATTCTCGAATAAACCATTCCACAGATCAAAATTTAAAGGTGCATTGCTAATAACAAAAAAAGTTAAATATAGGGAATAAGACAATAGAATTAGTGAACTTATTCTTACTGCTAAAAAGTCATTCGTCCCGGATCCAAATATTCCTTTCATGTTAAATAAAAATTTTACTGAATAAGAAAACAGCAATAAGCAGAAAAATTAAATTGAAGCTCCAAGAAATCAAAGTACCTGACTTAAGCTCTTCTCCTATTCCAAAGGCATCAGACATTAGTTTCTTTACCCCTAATAGAGAGTGATAAAGAAGGCCAACTAAAAATGAGTAAAATATTAATTTCAATACAAATAGATTATCTAAATCTTTCACTAGAGCTTCAAACTCTTGTTCAGAAGATAATGACCTATCTAGCATCCATACCGAAACAAGAAAAATAGAAAATAAAGCAAATCCCGATATCCTATGAAGTATTGAAGATAACCCAATGATTGGTAGATCTGTTGCCAAAGGGTTTAAATAAACTGGACGATTGTCTTTTTCTTTCATCAGGCTTTCTAAGCTGTCATAGGCTGGGAACAGCGTAATTATAATTTGGCAATAAAGCGAATGCTATAAAGTTTTGCCTGCCACCAGACTTTTATTGATGTATGAAGCAATTAGGAAGACTAGAGCAAAGATAGGAAGAATGGCTAGGAAAGGAAGTGAAGGAGAAGATTCGTATAGAAAACCTCCTAAAAGTGGTCCTATAGAAAACCCCAATCCAGGAGCAATCATAGCTAAACCTACAGCAGCTCCCTGGCTCTCTGAATCAGCATTTAGAGAAGCTGCTGCTGTGTACCCTGGTGTTCCCAAGCCCATGCCTAGACCTATTATCGACATGCCAAGTACGTAAATGTTGAAATTAGCCGCATACACGGCCACTAATGTACCTAATATAAAGAAAGGGGTTGACCATTGAACAAGCTTAATAGGAGGAACTTTAATTTTTTGAACAATTGTTAGCTGAGCAACTATTGAGGTAAGAGCCATAAACCCTAAGGCTATACCTAGACTTTGTTGTGTTTCTAAAATCGAGAGAGAGAAAGTATCCTGTAAATAAAAAGCAGTAATGGATTGAATAATTGCAAAAGATGAAAAAATTAAAACCCCAGTTGAAATTAACATCAGATTAGATTTTTCAAAATTAAAACCTTTCCCTGAGCTGTTAGTTTCTTGTTTTACAAATGATTCTGGTAAATAAAAATAAACAAATACTAATGCCATCATCATAAGAAATGACATAAACAAAAGAGGAATTAGACGACCATATGGCTCTAATGAAGCTGGAAAAATGGCAGTGTTGGCTATAAGGAAAGCAATGAACGAAACTAAGACAGGTCCGAGAATAGTCCCTATGTTATTGGCCGCCCCAAATTGCCCCATACCAGCTGATCTATTTTCTTCTGTAGTAACGTCAGCAACTGTAGCCCCTGTTGCAGGTCTCATACCAGCACCCAGTGCAGAATTAATCACTCGTGCCAAAAGCATAAAGAAAATAAGAGCTGTAAAGGTGAAATAACCTATCAGTCCTAAATAGGCTATCCAGCAAAAAAGAAGGGTTGAAGTTATGTATCCGACCAAGCCAATTATAAGTACAAATTTTCTTCCTTTTTTATCACTCAACCTGCCCCAATAAGGAGTGAAAATAAGAAACATTAAAGCTGAGAAAGAAACTAAAGAAGTAATTAATTTAACACTAAAACCCAATTCTCTCCCTATTAAAGGCATGGTTTGCCAATAGACTGATTGACCCATGCTCACAAAAATCACAGTAGGAATTAATAGAGCTATTATTCTCTTATTTCTTTCTTCTGAACTAATAAGTTTCTACCTTTTTTCCTTATCAATACGTAACAAAAAAGCGTACTCCAAAGCCACTTCTTCTAAGCTTGAAAATCTACCGCTGACACCACTATGACCGGCAGAAAGATTTACTTTCATTAAGATCGGGTGCTTTGACTGATTAAATTCTCTTAATTTTGCAACGTATTTTGCGGGTTCGTAATATTGCACCTGAGAATCCCATAATCCTGCTGTGACTAGAATGCTTGGATACTCAAGATGGTCAATATTGTCATAGGGAGAATACTGCATAATGTATTCAAACTCATCTTTGTTCTCAGGGTTACCCCACTCATCATATTCTCCTGTGGTTAAAGGGATTGAAGGATCAGACATTGTTGTTATTACATCTACGAAAGGCACATTTGAAATCACGCCATTAAAAAGTTCAGGTTCCATATTAAGAACAGCACCAATTAAAAGACCTCCTGCACTCCCTCCTGCAGCGTAGACTCGTTCAGTATCTGCATAGCCTTGCTTTATAAGTCCTTTAGTTACATCAATAAAATCATAGAAAGTGTTTAATTTATTAAACATCTTTCCATCTTCATACCATTGCCTTCCTAGTTCCTGCCCTCCTCGAACATGAGCAATGGCAAAAACAAATCCCCTGTCTAAAAGAGACAACCTATTGGAATTAAATCCTGGATCTACTGAATATCCATAAGAGCCATAGCCGTAAACGAAAAGGGGATTTTTACCCTTTTTAAATTTATCTCTTTTATAAACTAAAGAAACAGGTACCTGAGTCCCATCTCTAGCCTTAATATTTTTCCTTTCGACTTTGTAAACACTAGGAGAAAATGTCCCCAAGACTTCTAGTTGTTTTAATAGCTTTCTACTGCCTGTCGCTAGGTCATAAGAATAAACACTATCCGGAGTTCGCATGCTTGTATAACCAAAATACATTTTCTTACTGTCATACTCGGGATTTGATGCAAAGTAAGTTGAATAAGTTGGATCATTAAATTTGACCTTCCTTTTGAACTGTCCTTTCCTGTCCATAATTCTAATTTGTCTTAATCCCTGCTCTCTCTCCAATAAGACTATGTTCAAAGGATAAGCCAGAAAAGACTGCAACAAGACATCCTCTCTATGGGGCACTAATTCTTTCCAATTAGTCTTGGTTGAAGAGTTCTTTAGACTCGTTTCCATGAGTCTAAAGTTTTTAGCTTTCCAATTAGTCAGTATAAGTAACCTTTCAGAGTCATCTTCGACCGAATAAAGATGGTCTTCTTCCCGAGCCAAAATTTTTATTGGCGAGCTCTCTGGAAAATTTGAGTCAATTAAAAGTGTTTCGGAACTGGTGGTTCTTGAAACATTTATTTCAATGTATTTCATGGAGCGAGAATTCCCAACCGATACGTGGAAAGTTGTATCTTTTTCTTCGTAAACCAATTGGTCTTCAGATTGCCTCTCTCCAAGTTTATGTCTGTAGACTTTAAAAGGAAGAAGGGTCTTCGGTGTTCTCAACACATAAAACAAATATTGACCATCAAGAGACCAAGCCATATCCCCCGAAGTATTTTTGATACTATCATTGAGAAATTTACCAGAGTTCAAGTCTTTTATCTTAATCTCATACTTTCTTCTTCCTGTGGTATCTTCGGCTAAAGCCATCAAATCTTCTGAAGGGGAAATGTTCCAATTCGACAAAGTATAGAATTCAGATTTTTCTGCCAATTTATTGACGTCTAAGATTATCTCTTCCTTCTTTGACTTAAGCTTCCTGCGAATATAGATAGCATGTTCATTCTCAGGCTCATACCTTCTGAAATATTCGTAGGATCCTAAGGGGATAGGAAAGGAGTCTTCTTTTTTAGGTATCCTTGAAGTTATTTCTTCGAAAAGCTGATCTCGCTTATCTACGCCTGTACCAAACCACTGTTCAAGAAATTTATTCTCTGATTTTAGATGATCTATTACTTCAGGGTTTTTTCTTGTGTCATCCCTCATCCAGTAATAATCATCAACTCTTATTACGCCATGCGACTCAAATTTTACTGCTTCTTTTTTTGGGTTAGGAGGATTCAATTCTTTCAAATCTCTTACTTGTAATTCATTAGAGCCAATAAAAAGAAAACAGACTAACAGAAAAAAGATAAATTTATTGTTATTGCTTCTCATTATTTTTTACTTCTTTTAATTATTCTTTTTCTTTTCTTTTTTTGCCTACCACTTAATACGTTAGGTTTATCTTTATAAGGATTTTCACTTTCAAGAAAATCGATTATTAAAGGAGTAGATCTGAGTTTTAAGTGTTCTCTAAAATAATTTTCCATATATTTTTTATAAGATGAAGATAGTTTTTTCAAGTTTTTACCATGAATAAGAAATAAGGGGGGATTCTTTCCACCCTGATGAATATACCTCATCTTAGGCCTGAACCTCCCAATCAAAGGGGGAGGTTGTTTTTTTATAGCTTCATTTAAAATTTTATTAAGAACAGAAGTACTAAAATCTTTGCTGGTTGCCAAGTAAGCTTCTTCAGCTAAATTCAATAATTTCTTTAGACCCTTGCCTTCTTTTGCTGAAATTAAACTAACCCCAACAAATTTTGCAAAGCTCAACCTTCTAAAAATATGATCAGTTAAGTTGGCTAATTCTTCTTTATTTAATAAATCAATTTTATTGGCAACAATGAGGACAGGCTTTCCTATTGAAAGTGCTAGACCTAGTAGATGCATATCCTGGTCAACTAAAGGTTCTACAGCATCTAATATATGAATGACTACATTGGACTTCTTAATTGCTTCAATTGATTGAGAAATTGAAAATTGTTCAACCTTACTCTTAGACACACTTTTTTTTCTAACTCCAGCTGTATCTATGAGAGTTATTTCTCTTTCTTTAATGGGTACTTCAATTGAATCCCTAGTAGTGCCAGATTCTGAGGACACTAACACTCTCTCAAACCCAGATAATTTGTTTATTAAAGTTGATTTTCCAACATTAGGTCGACCTAATATAGAAATCCTCAGGTCATTTCTTTTTTCTTGGATGGGTTCAGCTACTGGAGCTGTTTCTAGTAAATCTTTTTTTAAGGCATCTAAGCCCAAGTTATGGGCTGTAGAAACTACAACTTTATCTTTGAATCCTAACTGATCAAATTCAAAACTCTCTTCTAGATCTTTTGCGTTGTCTATTTTATTTACTATTAACCTAACTGGCTTGTTCGTTTTCCTTAACTTCTTAGCTATTTCTTCATCTAAAGGCATTAATCCATCCTTTCCATCAACCATAAAAAAGAGGATATCAGCCTCTTCAATTGCTAGATTTGTTTGCTTGATTACATCTTTACTGAGATCAGAAGAATCCTTTCCAATGCCCCCTGTGTCAATTAGTATGGCAGATGAATTAAGATCTCTTCCGTATTGCCTATCTCGAGTTAATCCTGAAAAATCAGCTACAAGCGCAGCTCTAGACCCGGTTAATATGTTAAATAAACTAGATTTACCTACATTAGGCCTTCCAACAATAGCTACTATACAAGACATGATTAGACCTGCTCTCCCATGAAAATTTGTAATTATAAAGATTTATTTTAGAGATAAGAAAAATAGCCTTCCCTTTTCATCGGTCACAGCCAACTTATCTCCTTCGGAAACAATTTCTAAAATTGGATTCTTGGATATCTGGGATCTGCCTAAAAAAGAACCGTCACCAGCATTTAAAATATGAACGTAGCCTTCAAAATCTCCTACAGCAATATTACCTCTAATATTTACTGGTGAAGTTAGGCCTCTCAATTTTAAACCCTCTTGTTGCCACAAAATTACTCCAGAAGATAAACCAAAAGCTTTCATAATGTCCTTATCATCTATGGCTACTACTCTAGATCTAGCCTCTACTAAATCCTTTGTGGTAGAGATCTTTTCTTGCCAGATTGGTCTACCTTGCTGCAAATCTATTGCAGTGATATGGCCTTGGTAAGAAGCTGCAACAAATAGATCATTTGCTACTACTACCTTCCCGTCTATATCTACAATTCTTTCTAACTCGGAAGCAGCTTCATTTATAGTAATTGGAAATTCTAACCTTACAGATCCAGATTCTGGATAAATCATTGCAACTGTACCATTTGCAAATCCAGTAAAAATAAAACCCTGTCTTAAGATAGGAGTAGAAGTACCTCGAAGACTTAAGTTAGGCACAGAAACTTGGTGTATCCAGTTCTGCTCACCTGTTTCTAAATCAAATGCCGCCACACTGCCATCTGCCCCTTGAGCAACAACAACGCTTCCATTTGTAACTGGGGAAGAGAGTATTTCACTTGTTGCTTGAGCCCTCCATGTCTCCTGACCATTTTCTTGGTTCAAAATTACCACCTCACCATCCAAAGTAGCGTAAATAATCTTTCTAAAAGCAGACTCTATGCCCCCTGAAGCTTGATCATTTGTTTCTCTTTCCCATAGCTTTCTTCCTGTACTTTTCTCAAAGGCAAATAGCTCTCCTTCTGGATTTATGTAAAAAACTTTGTCTCCACTGATAGAAGGTAAAATTCTTCCTACTGGTTTATCCTTCCCCACTTTCACTTCCCAAACGCTACTTATGGTCACTTTCTTTGTAATTTCTTCTAAGACCGCAGGTAGTTCAATCTCATCCTCATCATCTCCCCAAAACTTCAACCAACTGAGAGAGGAACAACTGCTTAAAGTTACTAGTAATAAAAAAATTGTAAAAAGTTTTGTAATCCTATGCATATCAATTATCCAGATTAGCTAATTTAATTTTTAATAAAGCTTGTATAGACTGGCTTTGAGTGGATTCCAGTGCCTTGAGATAGCTTAATTTAGCTTGAGAAAACTGACCTAGCTGCTCTTCGGCATCTCCTTTAACTTCATAAAGTGAACTATTCAAGTTTTGAGAGTATTCAATTACCTCTATAGCCTTTTCAGGATTTTCATTTGCTATTAAAACTCTTGCTAGCCTTAATCGAGCAGTTACTTCAATTGGATCATAATCTGAGCCCCATTTTGAATCGTGCCTATCTAAAATCCATCTTAGGTATTCTTCAGCTTTATTTAGATCGTTTTGATCTACAAAAATTTTAGCTAGATGAAAAGTTACTAAATCTGCATACAGGCTGTTAGGGTATTTTTGAACTATCTCTTCAGCCAACACCTTTTGATCTAACTCACTATCATTTAATGCATTTATAAAAGATTCGTACATGTCTGAAGAATCTTGTAACTTAGTTACTTTATTTTGAGACCAATATTCCCACCCTATAATTCCACCACCTAACAAAATCACTGAGAGCAAGAGCAGATACTTATAACTACTCCACAAGGAACTCAGAAATTCTGTGTTCTCTTCTTCGGTTGAAGAAAGCTTTACCATTTGATTATTACTATAGTTTTTTTAGTGTTTCTATAACTTGATCTAAACTAAGAGTTTCTTGAGATTCTTTTACTCTGAGATTCTTAATTGAAATTGTATTATCCTTTAACTCTTCTTCACCCACAATCAAAGCTATCTCTGATCCTGACTTGTCAGCTCTTTTGAACTGAGAATTAGCACTTGTAGCTTGTAAGTTTACCTTCAAATTTAGAGAAGGAATCTCTTTTCTAATCTTCTCAGCATTTAGTAGAGCATAAGAAATCGACTCTGAGGTTAAGCAGATAAAACTACAATCTAAATTATTACTGGTAGGACCATTCTCATTTGAGTGTTCTTTTACTAAAAGAACTAGTCTTTCTAAACCGATAGAAAAACCAGTTGCAGGACACTTTTTCCCGCCTAACTGCTCCACAAGGCCATCATACCTTCCTCCTCCACACACTGTGTCTTGAGCTCCTAAGTCCTTCGTCTTCCATTCAAATACTGTTTTGTTGTAATAATCTAGTCCTCTTACAAGCCTATCGTTTACTTCAAAATCAATATTTGACTGAGTAAGTAAATCTTTTAATTTATTAAAATGGTCTTCAGAATCAGAATCAAGATGATCTAGTATTGAAGGCATGTCAGCTAATAAATCTTTTATTGCTTCAGATTTTGAATCTAAAATTCTAAGAGGATTTTCTTTTAGTTGCCTTTGAGAATCTTTATCCAAATCACTTGAAAATTTTTTAAAGAACTCATGTAAAAGGGTTTTATATTTTTTTCTTGTTTCTGAATTACCTAAGCTATTAATTTCAAGATTGACGTTGTTTCTTATACCTAGATCAGTCCATAGACTTCTAGCCAGCATCATTAGTTCAGCATCAGCAGTAGGATGATCTATACCAAAAACTTCAGCGCTGGCCTGGTGAAATTGTCTGGACCTACCTTTCTGAGGTCTTTCATACCTAAACATTGGCCCCATATACCAAAGTCGTGGTGAATCAACCCTTAATAGATCATTTTCTATGCATGCTCTAACGCAGCCAGCTGTCCCTTCAGGCCTCAAAGAGATTCCGTCTCCACCTCTATCTTCAAATGCGTACATTTCCTTTGAAACAATATCAGAGGAGTCTCCAACTGATCTTACAAACAATTCTGTTTGTTCTACTATAGGAATCCTTATCTCTTCATAACCGTATGAGCTAAAGACTGAGCGAATACTTTTTTCCACAAGTTGCCATATTGCAACTTCTTTTGGAGTTACATCATTCATCCCTCTTATGGATTTGAATTTAGCCATTTCTTAATCTGATTTTGCGATAACAGTATCCTGATTATCTTTTTGTTTGTTAATTTTTTCTCTAATTAGAGATTCTAAATGATCCACCAAATTATCATTATCTATCTTATGATCAGGCTTACCATCTACATAAATTAAGTTTTTAGGTGAAGCACCAGTAACTCCGATTGAGACATGCTTAGATTCTCCAGGGCCATTTACATAACATCCAATTACAGCTACATCTAAATCTTCAGAGACATCTTCTAGGCGGTTTTCTAGTTGATTCATAGTTCCTATGACATCAAAATTCATCCTCGAACAGCTGGGACATGCAATAAAGTTGATTCCTCTAGATCTTAGTTTCAGACTTTTGAGTATATCGAAACCCACCTTTATTTCGTTCTCAGGCTCGGAAGCTAAAGAAATCCTGATGGTATCTCCTATGCCATCAAGTAATAAGGATCCTAGACCTACCGCAGATTTAACCGTACCAGATCTAAAGCCCCCAGCCTCTGTGATACCTAAATGAAGAGGTTGTTCTATTAGTTTTGAAATCTTTCTATAACTTTCCATAGTAAGAAAAACATCTGAAGCTTTTATACTCAGTTTAAAATTTTGGAAGTTGAGAGACTCTAAAATTTCGACATGATTTAGGGCAGACTCGACTAATGCATCCGCTGTTGGTTCCCCATATTTTTTCTGTAACTTCTTTTCAAGAGAACCTGCATTAACTCCTATTCTAATGGGAACCCCATAATCCTCAGCAGCAGAAACTACTTCTTCAACCTTTTTTCTTTTTCCAATGTTTCCTGGATTAATTCTCAAGCAATCTGCTCCATTCTTAATTGCTCCTAATGCAAGTTTATGATCAAAATGTATATCAGCTATAAGGGGTAGTTGTGATTTTTTCTTTATCTTTTTAAAAGCTTCAAGAGAATCTTGATCCGGTACAGAAACCCTTACTAAGTCAGCTCCCGTTTCTTTAAGACTGTTAATTTGGGCTAGAGTAGACTTAACATCTCGAGTGTCAGTATTTGTCATACTTTGCACAGATATAGGTGCGCCACCGCCAATGGGAACGTTGCCAACCATTATTTGTTTAGATTTTCTTCTTTTAATTTGGCAAGGTAAATTCACTACATCTTCCTTTTGGTAAGACCAAACAACTTACATTAGTTTTAACATTTGTGGTAGAGGCAAGACTAATTTTTGCTCCATTGTAAAACAACTGTACTCTTTTGCTGTTTCCTATAATTAACTTAAACGGACCTGCCCCTTCAATATAAATTGAAGAGCCAGCTTTGGCTAACTGGTATTCTAATATCCTATCTTTGTCCATTATCTCAATCCAACAATCTCCAGAGAAATTCACCTCTATTGTGTTAATTACCTTAATTAGCTGGTCATTTACTTTTTCAATTACGACACTTAAGGCTTCTTTATCAGCAGAAAGTTCTGAAATAGTTAGGTTTAGAGGAATTGTTGAAGAAGTTTGTTCAAAATTTACTTCCTTTTTTACTTCTAGACCAGGAAAGTTCTCTTTGGTATCAGGTATTTCCTCCTCTATGTAGGTACTAATTTCTTTATTCTCTGAAGTTTCAGAGTTTCTTTCAGGTACAAAAATAATTAATAAAGCAATAACTAAAAGAATACTTGCAAATAAGAATAAAAACTTCTGTTTTCTGCCTTTCTTATTATCTTTTTTTAAAAGGCTCTTTTCTTGCTTTCTTTTATCTTTTAAATATCTTTCAAAAGCTGTTATTACTAGTTCTGGATCCAGATCTAATTTTTTTGCATAAGCTCTTAAGTATCCTCTTACATAAGCAGATCCAGCCATGATAGAGAAGTTATTTTCCTCTAAAGCTTCTAGATATTTCTCAGGGATACCCAATTCAGAAGATAACTTTGTATATCTACGTCTTTTCTTCTTTCTTGCTTCTTTTAAAAGCTCTCCAGGGTAAATTCTTTTTTTCTCTTCGGTCATATACTCTCTTAACCTAATGCTCAGGAAAAAAGTAGGCAACCTCCCTTGCTGCTGACTCTAATGAATCTGAACCATGAACGGCATTGGCGTCAATTGCCTCTGCAAAATCATGTCTAATTGTTCCTGGTTCTGCTTTTTTTGGGTTTGTATTACCCATCAAGGATCGATATTTGGATATAGCATTTAGGCCCTCCAGAATTTGAACTTGCACTGGCCCTGAAGTCATGAATTCAATTAATGCTTCAAAAAAAGGTTTTCCTTTGTGTTCAACATAAAATCCTTCAGCCTGGTCTCTCGTAAGAAGCAGTTCTTTTTTTAAAACAATGTTTAATCCTGAATCTTCAATTCTTGAACATATGTCTTCAGCATATCCTTTTTTAACTGCGTCAGGTTTAATTATTGATAAAGTATTTTGCATCTATATTCCTTTAGTAAGCTGGTTTTGCGCGGCATTATACTTATTAAGTTGAAAAATAGTTAATCAAGTTCTTCTATCCAAGCCATTTGGATAGCTTCAAGAATTTTTTCATTAGACTTATTGTTTTCATCTTCAAAATTCTCTAATTCTGTAACCCATTTGTGTAGATCGGTAAAAAGAACATATCTAGGATCAACCTCAGGAAATTTTTCCATCAAGTCAATCGCTATATCATTTACATCTATCCACTTCATCACAAACTCAATTATTTTCTGAAACCATGTTTATGGTGTACTTTGGTAGTTCTATCTCTAAATCTTCTGTGCCAACTACTATTTGACAGCATAATCGGGATTCCGGCTCAAGACCCCAAGCTTTATCCAACATATCTTCCTCTGAATCTGAAGCATCTTCTAATGAATTAAAACCTTTTCTGACAACAACGTGACAAGTTGTACATGCACAAGAAAGCTCGCAAGCATGTTCAATTGGAATGTCATGGTCTAAGAGGGTTTCACAAAGATCTTCTCCTGGGGAGATTTCCAATTCCTTTCCTTCTGGACAAATTTCTTCGTGAGGATATAGCTTTACTTTTGTCATTTTTAAAAATAAAAAAGAAAAAGAAAAACTAATCTATTTCAAAGCTTTCACCGCACCCACAGACAGCTTTCACATTTGGATTTAAAAATTTTACTTCTTCGTTTACGCCTTCTGAAACAAAATCTACCGTTGTACCTTTAAGATAAATAAAAGACTGCGGATCTATACAAACCCTTAAGTCTTCGCACTTAAATACTAAGTCTTCCTCCTGAGCTTCTGCAATAAAGTCCATGGTATAGGTATAACCAGAACAACCTGAAGCTTCTTCAACAGAAAACCTTATGCCCGCATCAGCCTCTTTTGATGAAAGACTATTTTTAAAGTGTTCGACAGCTGCACTCGATAGAGTGAAGCCATTCGGATCAAAAGACTCTGCTTGACCCATTTTTTTATATCTTGGTTTCGTAATCTTCTACAGCTTGTTTAATGCTGTCTTCAGCCAATACAGAACAATGAATTTTGATTGGGGGTAAATCCAATGCTTCTGCTATGTCAACATTCTTTATATTTTTAGCTTCTTCTAAAGTTTTGCCTTTCAGCATATCTACCAATTCACTAGAAGAGGCTATTGCAGACCCACAGCCGTAAGTTTTGAATTTTACATCTTTTATTACATGAGTATTGTCTTTAGACTCACATTTAATCTGAAGCCTCATAACATCGCCACATGCTGGGGCTCCTACCATTCCTGTTCCTATATCGCTCTCAGATGGATCCCATCTTCCAACGCTATTTTTTTCAGGTTCTTTTAAAGTTTTCTCAAACTTATCAATTACTTTCTTACTGTATGCCATTATTTGTCTCCTTTAATTAATGTTGAACCCATTCTACTTTATCTAAATCCACTCCATCCTTAAACATGTCCCAAAGGGGTGAGAGTTCTCTTAGCTGCATAACCGATTCCTTTACTAGATTGATCGTATAATCAATCTCTTCTTCAGTTGTAAACCTTCCTATAGCAAACCTAATAGAACTGTGAGCCAATTCATCTTTTAAGCCTAAGGCTCGCAATACATATGAAGGTTCAAGACTAGCTGAGGTGCAAGCTGACCCTGAAGATACTGCCACATCCTTTAACGCCATGATTAAAGATTCACCTTCAACATGGTTGAAACTTACATTCAAAAACCCTGCAACCCTATCATCGATATGACCATTAAGATAAACCTCTTCTATGTCTTTTAGCCCTTCCCAAAACTTATCTCGTAAAGATTTAACCCTTAGATTGTCTGAGTCCATCTCTTCGTTAGCTAGCCTGAAAGCTTCTCCCATTCCAACTATTTGGTGGGTTGGAAGAGTGCCTGACCTCATTCCTCTTTCATGACCGCCCCCATGAATCATTGCTTCTAATCTTACTCTTGGCTTTCTTCTTACAAAGAGGGCACCAACACCCTTGGGTCCATAAGTCTTATGTGCAGAAAAAGACATTAGGTCAATTTTTAGAGAAGCCAAATCAATAGGCACCTTGCCTGTGCTTTGTGCTGCATCAACATGAAAAACTATTCCTTTTTCTCTGGTAATTTCGCCCAGCTCGGCTATATCGTTGATAACACCAATTTCATTATTAACATGCATTAATGAAACCAAAATTGTTTCATCCTTAATGTTTTTTATTAACTCTTCTGAAGTAATTATTCCTGAACTATCAGGATCTAAATAAGTCACTTCAAAACCCTCTCTTTCAAGTTGTCTACAGCTGTCTAGAACGGCTTTGTGCTCAATTTTAGAAGTAATAATATGGTTTCCTTTTTTTCTATAAAACCTAGCAGCCCCTTTAATGGCTAAATTATCAGATTCAGTAGCTCCAGAAGTCCAAATTATTTCTCTGTGATCGCAATTTACCAAAGAAGCTACATTTGCCCTTGCTTCTTCTACAGCTTTTTCAGCTTTCCAACCAAATTCATGAGATCTTGAAGCTGGATTACCATAATTGCCTTCCAAAGAAAGGCATTCTTGCATTTTAGTCACAACTCTTGGATCTGTAGGTGTGGTAGAAGCGTAATCAAGGTAAATTGGTAATTTCATTTCGTTCAACCTGTAACTATTAAATCTTTAAGCTTTCTGTCTAGAGAAGACCTTTTATTTGTAATTACATCTTCTAAAGATTTATTAATTAAGAAATTATCTACTTGGCTGTTCAATTCTGACCACAAATCATGTGCTAGACATCTAGTTCCAGCATGGCAATCAGCAGTACCTCCACATTGAGTTGCATCCATGGAGCCCTCTACCGAAGCTACCACTTCCGAAACATTTATTTCTGAACAGTGTCGAGATAATCTATATCCTCCTGTAGGACCTCTTGCAGCTTCTACAATGCCTGCTTTTCTTAAGTTTCTAAATAATTGTTCTAAGTATGAAATGGGCATATCTTGTCTAACTGCTATCTTAGAAAGTGAAGTGAATTCTTTACCTGATTGGTGCAGAGAAAGGTCAAGTAAAGCTGTAACAGCATACTTACCTTTGGTTGTTAGTCTCATAATCTCGCTATTCTATAATCCCGACTAAATTTGTCAAGATTTACTAATATGTACCTTTTAATATAATTTTGAGGTTTTGTAAAGAGAAAAAATTAGGTAATTTTTGTAAAAAAAAGCTTTAAATATGTGTTTTTTTATGTACCATACAGAAAATTAAGGTACAGCTTTACTAACGGAAGATTAAAAATTAACCAGTATGGATACTAGATACCTATTTAAAAGACATAACACTTGGTGGGTTAAAATTGCTGTTCCTAGAACCTTACGTAACCAATTAGGATACGATCTAAGGCAATCCTTAAAAACTCATGATCTTGAAGAAGCTCAAGACTTAAGATGGTCTGTCATTGAGTCCTTAAAGGAAAAAATAGAGTTAACAAAGCAAATACCCCTAGAAGATCATAAAATTGAAGAAGCAAGTACTGCTGTAGAAACTTTTATGCCCATTACTGATGCCAATAACCCTCAGTATTACCATAAAATAGTAGATTGCCAGTACGCTTGCCCTTCTCACACTCCGGTTCCTGAATATATAAGACAAATCTCTCAAGGAAACTACACAGAAGCTTATATGATCAATTGGGAATCTAATGTTTTTCCGGGCATTCTAGGAAGGACTTGTGATAGACCATGCGAACCGGCTTGTAGAAGAACTAGAACTCATGAAAAACCAGTAGCAATCTGTCGACTCAAAAGAGTTACTTATGACTATAAGGAAGATATAACTCATCTTTTACCAAAAGTTCCAGAAGAAAAAACTGGTAAAAAACTTGCCCTTATCGGAGCAGGTCCAGCTTCACTTACCGTAGCAAGAGATCTTCTTGTCCTAGGTCATGAGTGCGTAATATTAGAAAAAGACCATAAAGCAGGCGGGCTTATGAGAACTAATATACCTGCATTTAGATTGCCTGTTGAAGTTTTAGACGATGAAGTAGACCAAATTATCAATATGGGTATTGAAATGAAATTCAATTCAGAAATAGCAAGCATGAAATCGCTACTTGAGGAGGATTTTGATGCCATATTTGTAGGAACAGGCGCTCCTAGAGGAAAAGACCTTAATATTGAAGGTAGGCAAGACGCAGCAAAAAATATACATATTGGTATAGATTGGTTAACAAGTATTGCTTTTGAACATACTGACTCTGTAGGGAAAAAGGTAATAGTACTCGGGGGAGGAAATACTGCTATGGATTGTTGCAGATCCTCTCTACGTTTAGGAGCCGAGGAAGTTAAAGTTGTTGTAAGAAGTCCTTTTGATCAGATGAAAGCTTCCGAATGGGAAATAGAAGAAGCTATGGAAGAAAATATTCCTATATTTGAAAATCATGTACCTAAAAAGTTTCTATTAAACGAAGGGAAGTTGGTAGGCATGGAGTTTGAAAAGGTAGATGCCGTTTTTGATGAAAACGGTAAAAGATCATTGGTTCCTACGGGCGAAGACCCTGTGATTTTTGAATGTGATGATGTCCTGGTTGCAATTGGACAGGATAATGCTTTTGATTGGATTGAAAAAGACATAGGAATTGAATTTGGTGAATGGGATATGCCAGTTATTGATAAGGTTACATTCCAATCAACTCATCCTAAAATTTTCTTTGGTGGAGATGCTGCCTGGGGGCCTGAAAATATTATATGGGCTGCAGCCCATGGCCATCAAGCTGCTATCTCTATTGATAAATTTTTTAATGATCTTGATCTCTACGAAAGACCTGAACCAACTACTAACCTTGTTACTCAAAAAATGGGTGTTCACGAATGGTCATATGATAACGACATTTCACAAGCAAAAAGATTTCTAGTACCTCATGCAGACCAATCCATATCCTTAAAAGACTTAAAGGTTGAGGTTGAACTAGGTTTTGACGACAAAATGGCTTTTGAAGAAGCCCAAAGATGCCTCAATTGTGACGTACAAACTGTATTTACTGAAGACCTGTGCATTGAATGTGATGCCTGTGAAGACATTTGCCCAACAGATTGTATAAATTTTATAGATAATTCTAATGAGGAAGACTTAAGGAACAACTTGAGAGTCCCAGCCTTAAATCTGGATCAAGATTTGCTTGTGTCAGACAAACTAATACAGACTCAGAGAGTGATGGTAAAAGATGAAGATGTGTGCCTGCACTGCGGACTTTGTGCTGAAAGGTGCCCTACTGGGGCATGGGATATGCAAACTTATCTTTATGAGGAAGCTAAGGTTTATTAATGACCAAGATAGTAAGCATTAATGAGTTTGTAATAAAGTTTGCAAATGTGAATGGCTCTGGATCTGCAAGTGCAAACCAGATGTTTGCTAAAGGAATTTTTAGATCCGGTGTACCCGTGAGTCCTAAAAATATTTTTCCCTCAAACATTCAAGGACTTCCTACTTGGTTTGAAGTAAGAATTAGTGAAAAAGGATATCTAGGCAGAACGGAGGGAGTAGATATAGCTGTAGCTATGAATCCTCAATCATATAACGAAGATCTTAGAGAAATAAATTCTGGGGGTTATTTAATTTATGACTCTTCTTGGAAAAGGGACTTTAAAAGAACAGACATAAATATCATTGAAATTCCTCTCACAAAACTTTGTGTTGAAGAATTTACTAACCCCAAAACAAGGCTTTTATTTAAAAATATTGTCTATGTAGGAGCACTTTCTTACCTTTTGGGAATGGACAAGGAAATCTATGAAACTCTAATTGCTGAACAATTTAAGGGTAAAGAAAAACTGATAGCCCCAAATATAAAGGCACTTAATATTGGTTACGATTATGCTTCAGGAAATCTGAAAGGAAATTGTGAAATTAAAGTCAACAAATCAGAAAAAACAAAAGGAATGATTTTAACAAGTGGCAATGATGCCTCTGGACTTGGCTGTGTTTATGGTGGAGCAACTGTATGTGCTTGGTATCCAATAACACCATCAACCTCTTTAGCTGAAGCTTTTACTGATTATAGTGAGAAACTAAGAATAGAAGAGAACACAAACAAAAATAAATATGCCATCATTCAGGCTGAAGACGAATTAGCAGCTATTGGCATGGCTATAGGTGCCAATTGGAATGGAGCGAGAGCTTTCACTGCAACAAGCGGTCCAGGTATATCACTTATGAGCGAGTTCTTGGGTTTGGCCTATTTTGCTGAAGTTCCTTTGGTTGTTTTTGATATACAAAGAGGTGGGCCTTCTACTGGAATGCCTACTCGGACTCAACAATCAGATGTTTTGTCTTGTGCTTATGCATCTCATGGTGATACCAAACATGTTTTATTGATCCCCTCAGACCCCAAAGAATGTTTTGAATTTGCAGCAGAGGCTTTTGACCTAGCAGATAGAATCCAGACACCAGTTATTGTTCTCTCTGACTTAGATTTGGGAATGAATGACTGGTCTTGCTCGGAATTTGAATGGGATGACTCAAAAACCTATGACAAAGGAAAAGTTCTTCATGCTAAAGATTTAGATGAAATTGAGAAATTTGGAAGGTATTTAGATGTAGATGGAGATGGCATACCCTATAGAACCTATCCAGGTGCTCATTCAGAGAAAGGAGCATATTTTACTAGAGGAACATCCCATGATGAATATGCTAGATATACTGAAGATGGAGTAGTGAATGCAAAAAACTTATCTCGTCTACTCAAAAAATATCAAACCGCATCTGACCTGGTTCCAAGTCCTATTTTTAACCAAGAAACAAATTCAAGTCCTACTGGGGTTATTTACTTTGGAAGCACAGAAGCTTCAATGCAAGAAGCCCTGGATAAACTCCATGAAGAAGGAATAGTTCTCGATGCAATGAGAATAAGAGCTTTCCCTTTCAACCTAGAAGTTTGGGAATTCATTGAAGACCACGATTTACTGTTTATAGTAGAGCAAAACAGGGATGGTCAGATGAGAACTCTGTTTATGGCAGAAGGAGGTATCATCCCAGATAAGTTAGTTTCTATCTTGTGTTTTGACGGTCAACCTATAACTGCGGACTTTATCTCAAACAAAATTAGCTCTCATATAACAGGTAGTCCTTCGAAATCAGCCTCTGGAGGTAAATAAATTGACCTACATAGTAAAACCAAAGAACCACCACCCTGATCTTGAACGAAATGAACTTGGGCTCACAAGAAGAGACTATGAAGGCTCAATTTCTAGTTTGTGTGCCGGTTGTGGACATGATTCTATAAGTGCAGCAATTTTAGAAGCTTGTTTCCAACTTAATATTTCAGCCCATCGTGTAGCAAAATTATCAGGAATTGGTTGCTCTTCAAAGGCGCCAGCTTATTTTTTAAACCAGGCGCATGGATTTAATTCGGTTCATGGAAGGATGCCATCTATAGCAACTGGAGCAAATCTGGCGAATCATGAATTAATGTATTTGGGAATTTCAGGTGATGGAGATACTGCCTCGATTGGCATAGGCCAATTTGTTCATGCCGCTAGAAGACAATTAAATGTCGTGTATATAGTTGAGAACAATGGAACTTATGGACTAACTAAAGGGCAGTTCTCAGCAACAAATGATCTGGAATCAAAAAGTAAATATGGAGAAGATAATCTTTTTCCTGCAATAGATTTAGCTGCAATGGCTATCCAGCTTGGAGCTAGCTTTGTGGCAAGAAGTTTTTCGGGAGATAAAGACCAATTAGTCCCCCTCTTAAAAGCATCTATGAAGCATAAAGGCTTCTCTTTCCTCGACATCATTTCTCCTTGTGTTACCTTCAATAATCATAAGACTTCCACAAAAAGCTATGATTACATTAGAGAACACAATGAGTCGGTCTCTAAGCCAGACTTTGTACCTCTAGGTAAAGAAATAACTACAAGTTATGATGAAGGCGAGAGCGTTCAAGTCCCTCTGCATGATGGTTCATTGATCTCTTTAGAAAAACTATCTAAAGATTTTGATCCTTCTAATAAGTCTTCTTCTTTGGCCAAAATTAATAAAGCGGAAGAGGAAGGTAAGGTATTAACAGGTTTGCTCTATATAAATACTGAGGCTAAGGATTTAAAAGAGATACTTAATGTAGTGGATAAGCCCTTAAATCAATTAAATGAAAAGGACCTATGTCCTGGAACTAAGAAATTAAAAGAAATTAATAAAGATCTTTGTTGATTTATTCTATACCTAGCTTCTTTGCTATTACCTGGTATGACTCAACAACATCCCCAAGATCCTGTCTAAATCTGTCCTTATCAAGCTTTTCTCTTGTATGCGAATCCCATACCCTGCAACCATCTGGGGTAAACTCATCACCTAGAAGTAATTCACCTTTAAAAGAACCAAACTCCAACTTATAATCTACAAGTATCATTCCAGCATCAGCAAATAGGTTCTTGAGTATTTCATTCACTTGAAATGTCTTCTTCTTCATCTGATCTACTTGATTTTCAGTAGCCCAATTGAAAGATTCAATATGATATTCATTAATCATAGGATCATGAAGCTCATCATCCTTATAAAAGAATTCAAAAGTAGGTGGATTCAGATCCAAACCTTCCTCTATTCCAAGCCTTTTACAAATACTTCCTGCTGCTATATTTCTAATTACACATTCAACGGGAACCATTTCAAGCTTCTTGACCAAACTTTCAGTTTCAGAAAGTAGCCTTTCAAAGTGAGTAGGTACACCTTCTTTTTCAAGAATATCCATAATAAACGCATTAAATTTATTATTAGTAGCACCTTTTCCCTCTAAACTTTCTTTTTTAACGCCATCAAAAGCTGAGGTGTCATCTCTGTAATGCATAAGGTAATAATCTGGGTTAGAAGTCTCGTACAAAGACTTTGCTTTCCCTGAGCTTATTAACTTACCCTTTTCTATATCTTCCATAAAAGCAACTATGATAACGATTGGTTAATCTCAGAGAGTAAATCTCTTTCAAAGCTCTCTGCTACCTCGCTGGCACTATCTACGGTAATGGTGCATTTATTTTGACCAATTTTTTTTACGTAAATTTTAAAGTCTGGATTCTTTGAATTTTTACTTCTTGTAAAAAGCTTTTTAACAAAGCCTTCTTCCTCTTCTCGAGTGAAACTAACAAAAAATACTCCATTTGTACGGTCTAAATCATTAACTGTTATAAGTGCTTCTTTAAGTGCCCTATCAACTGCAGCCCAAGCCCTAGGAAATTCCAGATTCATTTCAATAAAGTTTGAGCCATCCTCAGATTGTTTTAGAACTGCTTTTTGTCCAAGATTGAGGTTTAAAGCTACTAAAGAAGTACCTCCTGTTGATGGAGCATCCGTTAAAAAATCTAAGGCGTCTCTTAAAACATCATCTTCAAGATTGTCTTCTACTGGAACACGAATCCAATTATTGTCTGTATTTTTTATTAAATGAGAGAGAAAGATTTCTGAACTGGCTTGCCTTATACCATGTTCAATTTTCATCTGTAATTTTGTTTGTTTTGAATTTACTTGTAGCTCTTGGCTTTCAAAAATACCTGAATTTGGGTCTTCGTAAGACAAACCGAAATTACTAGATGACCAAAAGTCTTTCATCAATGGCCAAACGCTACTAGGAAGAGCTTCCACATAAAGCCATCTAATCTCACCTAATTTATGCATCCTTATTTCATTAGTTGACCCGGAAGAGAATACTTGGGCAGGTAGTGGAATCTCATAAGAATCCCCTACAAGATCTTCTTCAGTACTAGGGATTGGATAAAAATCAATTATGGGTCTTGTAGATTGTTCAGAAGAGATCTCTATAGGCTCAGACTGTTTCTCTTTTAAGTAATCATATCTATGATCTTCCAATATCCATCCACAGGAGCCCAGAATTAAAGCTAGCGTAAATAGAAATAGATATTTTTGTCCGCTAAGAATTGTCATTTAATTTGTAAGACCTAATTTATTTAGTATTAGTTCAATCTTGGGAACATACTCTTCATCTAGAATGGTAAGTGGAAGCCTAATGCCTGGTGGAATCCTTCCCAGTCTGTTCAGCACCCATTTTACAGGAATCGGGCTAGTTTCAATAAATAATGCGTCATGAAGGTTAGTTATTTTAGAATCAGCTTGATGCGCTTCCTTGGCAAGCCCACTTAATGCCAACTCACATATCTTAGAAATTTTTTCTGGTACTACATTTGCAGTTACCGAAATAATTCCATGACCTCCCCCATTGAGGAACTTGCAAGAAGTTACGTCATCACCTGAATACAAAAAAAAGGACTCATCATGTATTTTATTTTTTAATTGGGATAATCTCTCAGGATCGGGTGAAGCCTCTTTAATTCCCACAATATTCTCTATTTTAGAGAGGTCAGCTACCGTTTCTGGCAAAAGATCACAAGCCGTTCTTGTAGGAACGTTGTACAAAATTTGGGGGATATCTACTTCCGAAGCTATTTCAGAATAATGTTCTTTAAGACCTTTTTGAGTAGGTCTATTGTAATAAGGGGTAACAAGAAGGGCAGCGGATGCACCTGCTTCTTTAGCAGATGAAGTTAGGTATGTTGCTTCCTTGGTAGAATTGGCTCCAGTACCAGCAATAATAGGAATCCTGCCTGCAGAATGATTTACAGATTGTTCTATTACTTGAATATGTTCTGCAACATCCAGAGTTGCAGATTCTCCTGTAGTACCTACTGAAACTATTGCTGAAGTTCCGGAGTCTACATGCCAATCAATTAGATCAAATAAAGACTGCCAACTAATATTGCCATCTTGCTCCATCGGAGTAACTAAGGCTACTATTGATCCTTTTACATTAAACATAACAAACTAATTCGGTAACTTATTCTGGTTATTTAAATAGATTTCTAATAAATTAATTATATCAACAATAAGGAGAATATATGGCAACACCCAAAGTAGGAAATAAAGCCCCTGTGTTTAAAGGAATTTGTACTGGAGAAGAAAATGTAGATCTCTCTAAACTTAAGGGAAAGAAAGTAGTTCTCTATTTTTACCCCAAAGACAGTACTCCAGGATGCACAACAGAAGGACAAAATTTTAGAGACCTCTATAAGCAGTTTAAAAAAGAAGGTACCTTAATTTTTGGGCTTTCAAGAGAATCTTTAAAATCCCATGATAATTTTAAAACCAAGCAATCTTTCCCTTTTGAGTTAATTTCTGACCCAGATGAAAAAATATGTAACCAATATAAGGTGATTAAGGAAAAAAGCATGTATGGAAGAAAGTACATGGGAATAGAAAGAAGTACCTTCCTGATAGATGAGAAAGGGAAGCTAGTACAAGAATGGAGAAAAGTAAAAGTTACTGGTCATGCCCAAGAGGTACTAGACACAATAAAAACTATGAAATAAAGTTTATTCTAGAGTTTGTTGAGGCCAAGAGTTGATTATGGCTTTAACAAATGTTGCTAATGGTATAGCAAAGAAAAGTCCCCAAAACCCCCAAATACCTCCAAAAAATAAAACTGAAATTACAATTACCACTGGATGTAGTTTATTTCTAGCAGAAAAGAGTAAAGGTACCAAGACATTGCCATCAAGGGCTTGGATAATTAGGTATATCCCTAAAAGCCACCAGAAGTCTGCAGATATACCCCATTCATACAATCCGACAAGTAAAACTGGAACAGTAACCAAAATAGCACCAAAAAAAGGAATCATGACTGATAGACCTACTAACAAAGCCAGTAAGAAGGTATACGGGAGTCCTAGAAAGGTAAAAGCTATAAAGCTAACTGAAGTTACTATAAAGATTTCTATGAGTTTGCCTGTTACATAGTTGTAGAGCTGATCATTCATTTCATTAAAAATGGAATCCATCAAACCTTTTTCTTCTGGAGCAAAGAAACTAATAAGCGGTAGAAGAGTATCTTTATCTTTAACAAAGAAAAAAACCATTAATGGGATCAAGATGGCATAAATTAAAGCACTAAATGCGAAACTTATAGTCCCAGCAATTTGACCAAGAGCTTGCGCAAGAAGATTATTTAACTGAGAGCTTAAGTTAGCAAAAAGGCTAGGAATCTCATCTTCAGAGAAGAATTCTGGGTATGAGCTTGCTAAGTTGGAAAGAGCCTGTTGCAGGGCTTCAACTATATTAGGAAGGCTTTGGATTAAAGAGTTAATTTGGGATCCTATTGAAGGAAGTATCAAAAAAAGACTGGTATATAAAGCAAAGAAAACTAGTAATGAAGTCGTCAGAGATAACCATCTTGGAAATTTGAAATTCTCTAAGGTTAGAACTAATCCATTTAATAAAAAGGCTACAACTAAACTAATAAGAATAGGTAAAAGAATTCCACCAAAAAAGAAGAGAAGTAAAAATGCCCCTAATAAAAAAAGAGCAAAATAGACAGTTTCTTCGCTGAAGAAAAACCTATCAAGTAACCCTTTTAAAAGATCTAGCATTAATTATTTCTTTTCTATTCTATAAACAAACTTCCCATCCTTTTTTTTCAGCATGAATAAGCTTATTGCTACTTATTTTCGCATAAGAAGCAAAATCTTCCCATGAAGTAGGGTCTGTAGCTGTTATTTCAAGGATTTCTCCACTGTTAAGTTCAGACAGTGATA
>Ga0206683_10000364_pt1 | contig 33968 bp, 34 predicted proteins | sample M280m12015metaG_FD_155483 | JGI IMG/M metagenome (GOLD analysis project Ga0206683, IMG submission 155483) | Ammonia-oxidizing marine archaeal communities from Monterey Bay, California, United States - M2 80m 12015 | ecosystem: Environmental > Aquatic > Marine > Intertidal zone | place: USA...
TATTAAAAGTATTGATTACTGGACCGAAAGGCTGGGGCGGCTGGGGTCTTGGATGGCTCTTGTAATGGTAATAGTAATGGTAGTCATTGTATTGCTGCGTTATGCGTTTCAGATTGGCTCGATCGCCCTGCAAGAATCAGTTATGTATATCAATGCGATTATTTTTACTGTTGGTGTGGCCTACACGTTGAAAGAACAAGGCCATGTTCGGGTAGATGTTTTTTACAATCGACTCAGTAACAAAGGCCAAGCAATGGTGGATATGTTTGGGTGTATTGTCTTCTTAATGCTTACATCTGGCTTTATTATCTGGTCCAGCTCTGACTATGTTGGTGTCTCTTGGCGTATCCGAGAAGGCTCAGCTGAGTCCAGCGGTTTACCCTTTGTCTATCTTTTAAAATCAACCATTCTTGCCATACCAATTTTGATAGCAATTCAAGGTATCGCCGAATTTTTAAAATCGTTTAAAAAATTCAGAAAAGGTTAGCTGTGTTAGAACTGTTGCCACTTCTTCTCTTCGCCATAATCTGCGCGTTTCTTATGGTTGGTTATCCAGTCGCGCTAACTTTGTCAGGTGTGTCACTGCTTTTTGCAGCCATCGGTGAATTTGCAGGTGCATTCGATTCAGCGTTTATCTCGCTAATACCGAATCGGATATTTGGAATATTGGTAAACCCAAACCTATTTGCAGTACCCCTATTTGTGTTTATGGGTTCGATGTTAGAAAAATCACGTATCGCAGAAGATTTACTTAAGAACATGGAATTGGTTTTCGGCAGGCTTCCAGGGGGCCTAGGAATTGCAGTTATTCTTGTAGGCATGTTGCTGGCAGCCAGCACCGGTATTGTTGGTGCGACTGTCGTGACAATGGGGATTCTCTCTTTACCCACCATGCTCAAAGCGGGTTATCGCCCTTCTTTGGCCTGCGGGACTCTATGTGCCACCGGAACTCTGGGTCAAATTATACCGCCTTCAATCTGCCTGGTGCTGCTGGGTGAAGTTATCTCCAACGCTTACCAGCAATCGCAATTAAATGCTGGTGTTTTCGCGCCAGATTTCGTTTCCATTGGAGATCTGTTTGCGGGGGCAATAATTCCAGGGTTTTTACTAGTAATGTCTTATGGTTTTTATGTATTTGTAGTTGCAATCGTAAGACCGGATGACGCGCCATCTGTTAAAGAAGTTGCCGCAGACATTTCAGCCTTCGAATTGCTAAAAGCATTGTTTAAAGGGCTATTACCACCAGTGCTTTTAATGGTGGCGGTGCTCGGATCTATTCTGTTAGGAATAGCGACCCCAACAGAAGCAGCCAGTGTTGGCGCATTAGGGGCAATGCTATTGGCGCTGAGTAGAGGAAAACTGAGACTTAATATTGTTCATGAAGTTGCACTTGAGACCACGCGTATTACCTCTATGGTTTACCTAATCCTTGTTGGGGCAACTATTTTCTCATCAATATTTCGTGGTTTTGGTGGCGAAGAATTGATTGAAAGCCTGTTGTTTGGCCTGCCTGGAGGAGTTGTGACCGCAACAGTTATTGTAATGTTACTTATTTTCTTATTGGGCTTTATTTTAGATTTTATTGAAATTACATTTATGGTCGTGCCCTTGGTAGGCCCCGTGCTTTTAACCATGGGGCTGGATCCGATTTGGCTTGGGATAATGATTGCAATTAATCTGCAAACTTCATTTCTTACCCCGCCTTTTGGCTTTTCATTGTTTTATTTACGAAGCGTTGCGCCAGAATCTGTGGCGACCAGTGAAATTTATAAAGGTGTGTTTCCATTTGTTGTGATTCAGTTACTATTGCTTTTGCTATTGGCATTTCAGCCAGGGCTTGTGACATGGCTACCTTCGATTCTGAACTAATGCCAAAGGAGCTTAAGCCGTTCAGTTACTCGGTAGCTTGCGCGCTTCGATAAATGCTTCTTCGGCAATACTGTTGTAATTCATCACGCCTTCTTTGAAGGTTTTCCATGAAGCGTAGACTTTTGCAGTAGCTTCGTCTGCTTGTGCCATTTCTTCTACAACTTCATCAGAAATGGTCCTGAGCTCAATTAGAACATCGTCCGGCAGGCGTCTGAGTTGTACCCCATGATCTTCGACCAATACTCTAAGTGCCTCATTGTTTTTCGCGGTTAGCTCGTCCAATAGCAATTGGTTCATCATCTCTGTTCCAGTGATCAAGATAGCCTGGAGATCTTCCGGTAACGCTTCGAATCGCTCTTTATTGAAAATTGCCTCGAGAGTAGAGCCAGGCTCATGCCACCCAGGGTAGTAATAGTAGTCAGCTACGGTGTGATAGCCTGCAGCGAGGTCGTTATAAGGACTAACAAACTCGGTTGCATCCAGCGCGCCAGTTTGCAGTGCGGTAAATACTTCGCTGACCTGCATGGTTACTGGCACGCCACCGGCCCTCCTAAAAACCTCGCCGCCAAGGCTAGGGATTCGCATTTTTAGTCCCTGCAGGTCTTCAAGCGAGTTTATTTCTTTGTTAAACCAGCCAAACATCTGTACGCCTGAATTACCACCACGTGCTGGAATTAAATTGAAAGGCGCATAGAGCTCTTTCCATAGCTCATTGCCTCCACCATATCGTAGCCAAGAATCTTGTTCGTAACTTGTTAAACCAAAAGGAATTGAAGAAAAGAAAGGAGTGCCAGGTATCTTTCCTTGCCAGTAATAAGCGCCTGAATGACCAATTTCGGCAACACCTTGGGATACGGCATCAAAAACTTCTAAACCACCTACTAATTCGTTGGCACCATAGACACGAATTTTCATGCGCCCATTACTCATAGTTTCCACTATGTCTGCAAAATATTCAGGCGAAGTACCGAGGGCAGGTAAATTTTTAGGCCAGGAAGTGATCATCTTCCATTCATAAATGGTTTGTTCAGTCGTTGCTTGGGCATCGGGGCTGCCAACCGGTTCTTGATCACTGCAACTCGCGAAGATTATTAGACAAACTGATACAAAATGTCGGCTATTTTTTTGAAAAAATCTAGTTGTTATTATGTTCATTTCTAGCTCTTCTAACCAATAAATTTATCCAAGGACTTCCAGCTTGGCATAAGACAGCACTAACCATTTGCTGCCTACTGCGTCGAAGTTTACTTGCACTCTAGCATTAGAGCCCTGGCCTTCGTAGTTTAATATGACCCCTTCACCGAATTTCCCATGGGCTACACGCTGACCTAATGATATATCCGTGTTTGGCACCTCAATGTCGGCTTTGATACCTATACTCAAACCGGCCTTGTGGCGCTGATTGCCTGAACGACTTATTGTTGTTTTTAGCCGAATCTCTTCAATAAGCTCTTTCGGCACCTCTTTTATAAAGCGAGAAGGTCTGCATAAGGCAACGTCACCATGGAGCCGTCTCGACTCGGCGTGGCTAAAATACAATTTACTTTTTGCGCGAGTAATACCCACATAGCAAAGACGTCGTTCTTCCTCCAAACCCGCTAAATTTTCCATAGACATCTTGTGAGGGAAAAGACCTTCTTCCATGCCGGCAAGAAAAACTAGCTGAAATTCTAGTCCTTTGGCGGAGTGTAACGTCATTAATTGCACTGCGTCATCAGATTCATCCGCTTGAGAGTCACCTGCGTCCAGGGACGCCTGATCAAGAAAAGCTGTTAAAAATACTTTTGAAGTTAGATCTAGGCCCTCACCCTCTTCGACTTCGATATCTGCATCATCAAAGTTTCCACAAGCGTTAACCAATTCTTCCAAGTTTTCAATGCGACTTCTTGCTTTCTCACCACCCTCTTTTTCATGATGCTGCACAAGGCCGCTTTGAGTAATTACCTGTTCAGCTTTCTCATGAAGCTCCATGGTGGCGCATTCTGCGTCAATCTTATCGATTAACTCCATAAAAGCGAGAACGGCATTTGCAGCGCGAGATGTTAAAATGGACTCATTGATACATTTTTCGCACGCCTGCCAGAGGGAGCAACTTTGTTCTCGTGCGACAGCCCGAACAGTATCAATAGTCCGCCCACCAATTCCTCTGGTTGGCACATTAATGACTCGCTCCATTGCAGTGTCATCATCTCTATTTATTAGCAATCTTAAATATGAAAGTGCGTTCTTAATTTCCAGACGCTCATAGAATCGGTGGCCACCATAAATTCGATAAGGCATTCCTACCCGCAATAATGCATCTTCCAGTTCTCTGGACTGAGCATTCGAACGGTAGAGGACAGCAGATTCAGCACGGCGATTGCCATGATTAAACCAATCTTGTAGGCGGTCTACAATGAAACGTGCTTCATCCTGTTCATTAAAGGCTTCGTATAAACTAATGGGCTCGCCTTCAGCGCCATCTGTCCACAAATGCTTACCTAGCCTGCCTTGGTTATTAGCAATTAGATTGTTGGCGGCATTAAGAATGGTCGAGGTTGATCGATAATTTTGTTCAAGGCGGATAGTGTCGGTATCTGAAAAGTCTACATTGAACTTCTGAATATTTTCTATTTTGGCGCCGCGCCAGCCATAAATAGATTGGTCATCATCACCAACCACCATCAGCTGGTTTTTTCTGCCCGCAAGGACTCTAAGCCAAGCGTATTGAATTGAATTAGTATCTTGAAACTCATCAACTAAAATGAATTGAAAGCGATTCTGGTAATGGGCTAGGATTTGGGGCTTTTTAAGCCAAAGTTCATGAGCCCGCAGGAGAATCTCACCGAAGTCGATCATTCCGCCACGTTCGCAGGCTGCTTCGTAGGCTTTATACACCTCCAACATGGTTTTGGTGTAATCGTCCTCGAAGTGCTCGATATTGATAGCTCGCAAGCCTTCGTCTTTTTGGCTATTGATGTACCACTGACATTGTTTTGCATGCCACTTCTCTTCATCAATTCGCAGCGATCGGATTATCCGTTTAATCAACCGTAATTGATCATCAGCATCAAGAATATGGAAATCTTCAATGAGGCCTGCTTCCTGCCAGTGAGAACGCAAGAGTCGATGGGCCAGGCCATGAAACGTCCCTACCCACATTCCGCCATAAGAGTGGCCCAATAGCTCTTCGATTCTCCCTCGCATTTCCCTTGCTGCTTTGTTAGTAAAAGTGACCGCGAGCACTGCAAAAGGAGAAACATGCTCCGCTTCAATTAACCAGGCAATGCGATGGACTAACACTCTCGTTTTGCCACTTCCAGCGCCAGCCAGCACTAGAAGATTTTTCGCTGGGCTCGCAACGGCATTGCGCTGTTCGTCGTTAAGAGAGTCAAGAATGTGTGATACGTCCATGGCGGCCTATTCTATTAAAAATACGGATCTGGTGCTTGAGTTTAGTTGGATTCGACCCTTAGAGAATGGGCTGTTTATTTGCTAGAATGACGCGCCCTCTTATGCAGGCAAAGCATTAAGAGTGATGCGCATAGCAACGACCAGAATTTGGATGTATTTAGGAGACACTTATGTCTGTCAGAGCGGACGATGTGCCATTTAATTGGCAAGATCCTTTTCTTTTAGAAGAGCAGTTGAGCGAAGAAGAGCGCATGGTGAGAGATACTGCTAAACAGTATGCTCAAAATAAGTTATTACCACGTGTTCGTGAAGCTTATCGCAATGAGCAAACAGATCCAGCAATTTTTAGGGAGATGGGTGAATTGGGTTTACTCGGACCCATGATTGAAGGCTATGGTTGTGCAGGCATGAACTATGTTTGTTATGGGCTAATTGCCCGAGAAATTGAAGCCATTGATTCTGGCTACCGCTCAATGATGTCGGTGCAGTCCAGCCTGGTTATGCATCCAATTAACACATTTGGAACTGAGGAGCAGAAACAAAAATACTTACCCAAGCTTGCATCTGGTGAATTCATTGGATGTTTTGGGCTTACAGAGCCTGACCATGGTTCAGATCCCGGTAGCATGAACACGCGCGCTAAATCCGTTGACGGAGGCTACAGCGTTTCAGGCGCAAAGAATTGGATCAGTAATTCGCCGATCTCTGATGTTTTCATAGTTTGGGCAAAGAACGACGATGGTGTCATTTGTGGTTTTATTCTCGAAAAAGGAATAGAAGGGCTAAGTGCGCCGAAAATTGAAGGTAAATTAGCGCTACGGGCATCGATTACTGGTGAAATTGTAATGGATGATGTATTTGTTCCGGAAGCCAACAGACTACCCCTAGCAAAAGGCCTTAACGGACCTTTCAGTTGTTTAAACTCGGCTCGCCTTGGCATAGCTTGGGGTTCGCTTGGTGCCGCAGAAACTTGTTGGCATACTGCATTGCAATATACGCTTGATCGCAAACAATTTGGCCGACCACTTGCGGCAAATCAGCTCATCCAGAAAAAACTTGCTCAAATGCAAACGGATATTTCTCTTGGATTGCAGGGCTGCTTGCAAGCCTCTCGTCTGAAAGATGAGGGCAAACTTGCGCCAGCGCTGATTTCTCTGCTTAAACGTAATTCTTGCTTAAAAGCACTAGACGCAGCCAGGGAGTCAAGAGATATGCTGGGGGGTAACGGTATTTCAGATGAGTTTCCGATTATGCGACATTCGCAGAATCTTGAAGTGGTGAATACCTATGAAGGCACTCAGGATATCCATGCATTGATACTTGGACGAACCCAAACAGGGATTCAAGCGTTTACAGGCGGGTAACCTGACAGGAAACAGGTTTTACCGAGAGACTTTCAACGTGTCACTCAAAGCCAAGCAAGACTCTCGCTGAAACCTTTTGTGATTAATCTAGTACCACTCAGAAATTCTTAATCAACTCCAGTTGTTAATTCACAAGTAATTTAGAAAGGCCCCGGTAAAAATAACAGCACCAACCCAGTTATTATTGATAAAAGCCTTGAAGCAAGGTCCTGGCAATCGATGACGAATCAGATATTGTTGGTAAATTAGCAATAAAGATGCCACGCCCAATGATGCATAAAATATGGTTCCCATTTGAAACTGCCTGGCGGCCAGCCACAATGTAATGATGAACATACCTTGTAGCACGCCAATAATTAAGCGGTCTGCGTCACCAAATAATATAGCAGTAGACTTAACCCCTATTTTTACATCAAATTCTCGATCTACCATTGCGTATTGTGTGTCATAGGCAATCGTCCATAAAGCATTTGCAATAAACAATAAGTAAGCAGCTTGTGGGATTTCGTTTATTTTCGCGGTAAATGCCATAAGAATGCCCCAAGAGAATGCCAAACCCAAGACCAGTTGCGGCAAATTCGAATAGCGTTTCATAAATGGATAAATCGCGATAAGTGCGACTGCTCCAAATGATAGCAGCACAGTTTTCCAATTAGTTAGAAGTACTAATAAAAAACCTATCGCGGATAACACAAAAAAACATAAAAATGCGTCTTGGCGCTTTAGCGCTCTTCTTGGAAGAGGCCGTTGCTCAGTTCTTAGTACTTTTCCATCAATATTGTAATCGGCAAAGTCATTGACACAACAGCCAGCAGAGCGCATTACTGCTGTCCCAAGCACAAAAATTATAAAGAGAGAAAAACTTGGAAATCCTTCTGATGCGACCCACAGCGCAGTAATTGTCGGCCACAGTAATAGATATATGCCAACCGGCCGATTCAATCTAGTCAGATCTATAAGTGCTGGCAGCTTCTCATAGAACTCAGGAAATTGAGCTCGGAAATGATTAATAAACTTTGACCAAATTGGCCTAAAAGATCTCATGATTGCTACTACAGGGAAGCCACTATCCGGTTTTTATCTGTAGCATAAAAGATTTTGGGATAAGTAGAAATCCTAAATTGAATTTTCCCTTTCCAATAAAGTCGAGCTGCGATACTTCCTTAACTAAGAAAATCAGATGACACTATATTTATCTCAATCCTAAAATCGACAATTTGCTTTATTATTTCATTCTTTTCTGTGGGCATAAATCAAACCACCTGTAGATAAAAATCGTAGGCTGGCCATTTCTGGAATTTATTTAGGGTTTCGATGGGGTTAGATGCCTTAGACATTCGCATAATGCTCTCGCTCTCCCAGCCACCGCGATATAAGGGGTTCCACTATTTCCTCATGGTTTTGTAGGATAGTTTCTGACGCGTCTTTGACGATATCTAGCAGGGGTGCGTCCCGCGCTATGTCCGCGACGCGAAAGCTCATTAGCCCCGTCTGCTGCGTTCCGAGCACTTGCCCTGGCCCTCTAAGCTCCAAATCTTTTTCTGCAATATAAAACCCATCGGCGCTATCCCGCATAACGGACAGTCTCTGTTTGCCCGCATTGGACAGCGGAGTTTGATATAAGAGAATGCAGTGACTTTGAATACTGCTGCGTCCAATGCGACCTCGTAATTGATGTAGCTGCGCCAGCCCCAATCGTTCCGGGTTTTCGATTACCATTAAACTCGCATTTGGTACATCGACGCCCACTTCAATGACAGTTGTTGCTACCAATAATTGAATTTCACCAAGTTTAAATTTGGCCATTACTGCCATTTTCTCTTTCGGCTTCATTCTTCCATGTATAAGGCCAACGCTAATGAGAGGCAACAAGCGGTGCAACTTTTCTGCGGTAGCTTCCGCAGCTTCACATTGAAGCGCATCGGATTCCTCAATAAGGGTGCACACCCAGTATGCTTGATTCCCTTTCCCGCACGCCATTTTTATACGCTTGATAACCTCTTCACGCTTGGCGCTTGAAATAATTGCGGTGTTCACTGGTATCCGTCCAGGCGGCAACTCATTAATTACTGAACTATCAAGGTCGGCGTAAGCGCTCATTGCCAAAGTGCGAGGTATCGGTGTCGCAGTCATCACTAACTGATGCGGATTAACCGCACCAGCGGCGGCTTTGTCTCGAAGCGCTAGGCGTTGATGAACACCAAAGCGATGTTGTTCATCAATAATGATTAGCCCTAACTTCTTATAGACTACTTCATCTTGAAACAAAGCGTGTGTTCCTATAAGTAGCTGACACTCACCGTTCGTCAATTCAAGTAGCTGCTGTGTTCTAGATGCGCCTTTGGTTTTTCCGCTTAACCAACCAACATTAATTCCTAATGGAGTGAACCACTGTCCAAAATTAGTTAAGTGCTGCTCAGCAAGAATTTCTGTGGGAGCCATTAAGGCAACTTGATAACCACAACTGATTGCATGAAGAGCTGTTAGAGCAGCGACTACGGTTTTACCCGAACCAACATCCCCTTGTAGTAAGCGTAACATTGGACAGGCGCCATTTAGGTCGTCTGAAATCTCTCGATAGGTCTTTTGTTGAGCATTAGTCAGCGTAAAGGGCAAACTTTTGAGAAAGGCGGATAACAGCTCATCTTTGGCTTTTAGCGTAGGCGCTTTTTGTTCATCGGATACATTCCGAAATCGCCGCATACATAGGCGATGTGCCAGTAACTCCTCAAACGCTAAGCGTTTTTGGCCGGGATTAACCCCCGAGCTAGTCCAGCTTAAAGGCGCCTCGATTGGTGGCTTATGCAGAAATTTGACTGCATCAGTAAGATTATCTAGTGCCAGATTTTTAACCATAGCAGTTGGTAAATAATCTTGAACAGCAGGGGAATGTTCCATCAAAGACAAGGCTTGATAAATCACGTTTCGTAACCTGGTTTGGTGCAACCCTTCTGTGGTTGGATAAACTGGAGTCAATGATTCTGCAACAGGAATGGAATTAAAATCTGGCATAATTTTATATTCCGGATGATAGATCTCCAATCCGGATCTGCCACGCCTTGCCTCCCCATAGCAGCGAATCAATTGGCCGGGGGAGAGAGATTTTTTCTGTGCCGCGCTAAAATGGAAAAACCGCAGGCTGATAAAGCCAGTTTTGTCTTGCAATATACATTGCAGGCTTCTGCGACGTCCAAATTGAATGTTATTGGAAAGGACTTCGCCTTGAAGCTGCACATGATCACCTACTTCAATATTTTCGATTTGATGAACGCGAGTTCGATCCTCATAACGAAAAGGCAGATGGAACAAAAGGTCTTGAACATTGTAGATACCTATCTGATTAAACTTTTTTTCCAGAGCGGGACCAACCCCTTTTAATTGTGTTATAGGAATTTTGTCCAGAGAAGGATCGGTCATAGTCAGGGTAGCAGTGAAGGAGGTCTGAATACGAAAAGGCCTACAGCAGAGTATATGGGCTTTTATTAGGCTCCGCTAGAAATGAAATTATTTAAAAGGAGATACTTTTCTTACCCGAGACTAGCTTAAAGAATAAGCACAAGAAAGAATTGAATAGACAATCTAGGTTGACAAGATCGCCTCTACCTCGATGGCCGCGCCTTTCGGCAACGCACTTACTTCAATTGTTGCTCTTGCGGGATAAGGTTTTTTGAAGTGCGCGGCCATTATTTCATTTACAACACCAAACTCATTTAAGTCAGTAAGAAAAATTGTAAGCTTCACAATATCGTTTAGTGATCCGCCAGATGCTTCTGCAACCGCACTTAAATTTTTAAAAACTTGCTCGGACTGTTCACTAATGCTGCTATCGACTAGTTCCATAGAGGATGGGTCTAGAGGAATTTGACCAGAGATAAACACTAAAGAACCACTCTTAATAGCCTGTGAGTATGGCCCAATTGCTGCCGGGGCATTAGATGTTTGAATGGGTTTTTTTTCTTTCATTAATGGGCTCCTAAAGCACTCTTTATAGTCTTTTTTACTTTGCGACTTTTAACTCGAGTAACGCGGCTAACAGGTTTGATAAGTCGCACACGCTTCATTACCCTCGCTAGATGCACACGGTTTTTTACGTTTAACGACAAATTAACAATACTAAAGCGAGCGTCTCGTTCGAGCGTGCTTATTTTCTCAATATTTGCTTCTGCCCCTGTGATGGTTGTGGCCAGTGTTGCAATGATGCCTCGCTGATTCTCCAATTCGACTTGAAGTTCGACAGAAAACTCTCCCTCAACTTCTGTATCCCAAGTCACTTCAAGGCATTTCTCTGGGTTGTCTCGGATGTCTGAGATGTTATTACAATCGTCAGTATGAATTACCATGCCACGTCCGGAACTAATGTGGCCAACAATAGGGTCGCCAGGAATGGGATGGCAGCATTTAGCGTAATTCATGACCATGCCTTCAGAGCCCCGAATAGCCAGAGTGTCCTGGTTTCCCGACTCGGTTTGTTCATCAGAAGAAGAGACATTGCCATGTGCAGCGAGCCTTTGAGCGATCATGTAAGACATGCGATTGCCTAGCCCAATTTCTTCCAGTAATTGTTCTACTGATTTCAAATTGGTTTGCTGTAAAACTGAGTCGATATTTTCTTTTGGAACCGAATCGATCTGGGCTCCGAATCCAGCTAAAGCCTTATTGAGCAATCTTCTTCCCAATGCGACAGATTCGGAGTGTTTTTGATTCTTCAGATAATGGCGGATATTACTTCGAGCTTTGCCGGTTACTACGAAACTTAGCCAGGCCGGATTCGGCTGAGTGCCCGGCGCAGTTATAATCTCCACGGTTTGGCCACTTTGTAAAGGTTCGCTTAATGGAGCGAGGCGACGACTTATACGACAGGCAACACAAGAATTACCAACGTCTGTGTGAATAGCATAAGCGAAATCTACGGCGGTTGAACCAGCTGGTAATTCAAAAATTTGTCCCTTAGGCGTGAACAAATAGATTTCATCCGGAAACAAATCAACCTTTACGTTTTCAATAAACTCCAGTGAGTTGCCCGCATGTTTTTGCATTTCCAATAAGCCATTCACCCATTCCCTTGCGCGCATATGTGCGTTACTCGGCAGATCATCACTGGACTTATAGAGCCAATGGGAGGAGATGCCGTTGTTTGCCATCGCTTCCATCTCTTCGGTGCGAATTTGGATTTCAATGGGTACACCATGCATTCCGAAAAGCGTTGTATGCAATGATTGGTAGCCGTTTGCTTTAGGGATTGCGATATAGTCTTTAAAGCGTCCGGGAACCGGTTTGTACAAGCTGTGAACAGCGCCTAACACTCGATAGCACGTGTCAACCCGATCAACAATAATTCGAAAAGCATAAACATCCATTATCTCGGAAAAAGATTTACGCTTGCTGCGCATTTTTTCATAAATGCTATAAAGATGTTTCTCGCGGCCGGTTGTCCAGCCAGGTAGCTCCTCACGTTCAAGACATGCTTCTAATGAGGTCTGAATCTGACTAACTATCTCCTTACGATTTCCACGGATGCGTTTAACTGCCGCACTAATTCGATTAGCCCGCATAGGATACAAAGCACTAAACCCTAATTCTTCAAACTCTACCCTGACATTATTCATACCTAAACGGTTTGCAATTGGTGCATATATGTCGAGGGTCTCTCGTGCGATACGACGACGCTTATCTGGTGCCAACACATCCAAAGTACGCATGTTATGTAGCCGATCAGCAATTTTTACCAAAATCACTCGCAGATCTTTAGCCATGGCCATGGCCATTTTCTGGAAATTTTCCGCTTGCGCCTCTGCTCGCGAACTAAAAGTGATTTTATTAAGCTTGCTTACACCATCGACCAGGTCAGCAACTGTGTTGCCAAATTGAGATTTAATGGCTGTCTTAGTAATTCCGGTATCTTCAATTACGTCATGTAGCATGGCTGCCATCAAGCTCTGATGGTCCATATGCATTTCACTAAGAATTGAGGCAACAGCTAGAGGGTGAGTAACATAGGGATCGCCGCTTCGACGAAACTGTCCGTCATGGGCCTGCTGCGCATAAAAATAAGCACGGCGTACGCTATTTACTTGATCTTTCCCAAGATAGTTGGAAAGACCATCGGCAAGCGAGTCAATGTTGTCTAAAGTAGCAACTTGCAAGACTCGAATCCTTAAGGTTAGCTTTCAGATGGAGGCTGTTCGTCCTTTTCGCCAGCAGAATCTTCAGCAGTAGCTTTTTCAATTTCAGCTTTTTTGTCAACCGCGGCGACAGCAGCAGCAGCTTCTTCCAGCTCTTCTTCGACGTCATCCAGCTCAACACTTGGCTTTTTTACAAGAATATCCGCGTTAACAAAACCATCGGCGATTTCTCGAAGGGCAATGACAGTTGGCTTGTCATTATCTACTGATACCAAGGGATCCTTACCTTCAATTTGAAGCTGACGGGCTCGTTTGCTTGAAACCATCACTAACTCAAATCGGTTGTCTACTTTGTCTAAACAATCTTCTACCGTAATTCTTGCCATATCCGAACCTTAAAAACACCATTGGGTAATTGTTAACTAGTATAAATTTGGGCGAAATAATCGCAAAAATAATGACTTCTTGAATTGAGCTCGCTCGCTTGCGACCTTACAAGTCCCTCTTGGGTCCTACCTGAAAGGACTCGGGATTCTACAGAATTCCTTTCAAAATTGCATCACTTCCAGGCGTAAGCGAGCGAAAGGCCTGATTAGCCCTTTATCAGGCTGCTAAGCAAGTCGCTCAAATTACTTTGCTGAGAAGTGATTACCAGTCGCTGGGATCTAATTATTGCGCGAATATCTTGAAGTGCCGCCTGAAAATCATCATTTACCACGACGAAGTTAGCCTCGGCAACGTGCTCCATCACCCCTTGGGCTTGCTGCATGCGGTTATCAATGGTTTCGCTATCGTCTTGGGCTCTTTCTGTTAATCGCTCCGTTAAAGCCTCTATGGAAGGGGGTAAAATGAAAATTGAACAAGTGTCAGGATAGAGCTTGCGAATTTGTTGTGCGCCTTGCCAATCGATTTCTAGGATGACATCGAGCCCTTTATTGAGTTGTTCACTAACCCAAAGCTGGGAGGTACCGTAATGATAACCATAGACCTCTGCCGATTCCAAAAAATCGCCTTCCGATAGCCTCGTTGTGAATTCTGATTTTTCGATGAAATGGTAATTAACGCCATTTTCTTCACCTGCCCTAGCAGGCCGCGTCGTATGTGATACTGACACGCATAGGTTTTTATCTTGGCTTACTAGTGCGTGAACAAGCGTAGTTTTCCCAGCTCCGGAAGGCGCGGTTATTATGAATAGTTTTCCTAAATTCATATTTTTATAAATTTATTCTATGTTCTGAATCTGTTCACGCATTTGCTCTATCAGTACTTTCAGCTCGACAGCACCAAGGGTTGTATCTACAACAATTGATTTTGAAGAAAGAGTATTTGCTTCTCTATTTAACTCCTGCATCAGAAAGTCGAGACGACGGCCTTTTTGCCCAGCAGATGCAACAACCCTTTCAACTTCGCTTAGGTGAGAGTCGAGCCGATCCAGCTCTTCGTCGACGTCAGCTTTTTGTGCAAGTATCGCTATCTCCTGCTCTAGGCGGGTCGGTTCTAGTTCTGCTTTAAGATCAGCCAGTCGGCCTAACAAGTTTTTCCGTTGACCACTTATGATTTCAGGCATTTTTTCTCGGATACTTGAAACTATTTCTCGTATTGACTCGATTCTCTGAATTACAAATCCTTTAAGTGCATCACCTTCTCTTTGGCGCGAGCTAATTAACTCGTCTAGAGCTATTTTAAAAAGAGCTAGTGCTTCAGCGGCGATTATTTCACTATCGAAATTTTGATCTACGATGACTCCAGGCCAGCGTAAGATCTCTGCGGAACTGAGTTGTGATTCGGTGCTGGCCATTTTTTGAATTTCAATATTCGCCTGAACCAGCATTTCGATGAGTTCCTTGTTTATTTGCAAATCTGTTTGACCAGCTTCGGTTGATTGAAATCGCAATTGGCACTCAACTTTGCCGCGATTCAATTTTTTGCGGATAGCTTCCCGAACTGAATTTTCTAATCCGCGGAAAGATTCCGGAAGCCTGACACTGGTTTCTAAATACCGATGATTTACGGAACGTATTTCCCAAGTAAGGGACCCCCATTCCTTATCTATTTGCTGCCTGGAGAAAGCAGTCATACTGAAAGTCATAATTTGTAGCTCAAATTCGGAGAGCCTTCATTCTAACTTATTACGTGCCTAAACACAGTTACCAATCTAAATCCTGCTGCGCTCGCAACCGTAACTCTTTTCAAGGATAATCCGCATCATCTTTTTTTGTGGAATCTAATAAGCTGATGTCAGAGCCTTCTCGCCCAAGTAATCGTAGCGCCAATGATTTGCGGACCGTTAACATAACCCGGAGCTATACCAAGCACGCGGAAGGTTCGGTATTAGTAGAATTCGGAGCGACCAAGGTCCTCTGTAACGCCAGCGTTGAGACGTCTGTTCCTCGATTTTTAAAAGGTACGGGACGGGGGTGGGTAACTGCAGAGTATGGCATGCTGCCTCGCTCCACCAACACTCGGATGGATAGAGAAGCGGCCCGTGGAAAGCAAACTGGCCGTAGTTTGGAAATTCAGCGCCTAATTGGCCGCTCTCTGCGAGCTGCTGTTGATTTAAAAGCCCTCGGAGAACATACGATCAAGGTCGATTGTGATGTAATTCAGGCTGATGGTGGAACACGCACGGCGTCAATAACGGGTGGCTGTGTCGCCTTGCATGATGCGATAAGTTATATGCTGTCTAAGAGCATGGTTATGGAATCTCCATTTAAGCAAATGATCGCCTCGATATCTGTAGGAATTTGCCAGGGCAAAGCGATACTTGACCTAGACTATATTGAAGACTCTTCCGCTGAAACTGACATGAATGTTGTTATGACAGAATCTGGTGGTTTCATTGAGATTCAAGGTACTGGTGAAGACGGCGATTTTTCTTATAGCCAATTGCAGGAAATGATAGGTCTCGCAGAGGCAGGAATTCAAACACTAATTGGTAAGCAGCACGGAGCACTAAGTACTGCAGTTTAATTTTATTAGGAAATGTGATGCAAGATTTCCAATCAGAGTTTTTAGAATTTGTTATTAAAGATAAGATTCTGCGATTCGGCGAATTTACTTTAAAGTCTGGGAGAGTGAGCCCCTATTTTTTTAATGCTGGGCTTTTCAATACTGGTCGCAAGTTAGCGTTCTTAGCTAAGTGCTATGCCGCCGCAATCGCTAATTCCAATCAACAATTTGATGTCTTGTTTGGGCCTGCTTACAAAGGAATTCCCTTAGCTGCAGCTACATCGATAGCCCTTGCTGATAATCATGGAGCGGACAAACCTTTTTGTTTTAATCGAAAGGAAGTAAAAGGTCATGGTGAGGGCGGCCTTATCGTCGGCGCGGAACTTTCAGGTAGAGTTTTGATTATTGATGATGTCATCACGGCCGGAACCGCAATCAAAGAGGCTATGGAAGTTTTACAAGCCAATGGGGCCGAGCTAAGTGGAGTAGTAGTAGCAATGGATCGACAGGAAAAAGGAACTGGAGAGCTTTCGGCTATACAAGAAATTGAAGAAAACCATCAGATCAAAGTTGTAAATATAATTAACCTACAAAATATTATCGATTTTCTCGAAGCAGCGAGTGATAACTTGCTGCAACAACATTTAGTCGCGGTTACAAAGTATCGACAAGAGTTTGGAATCTGACGGTAAGCCTGTGTATGTAGGTTTGAGTGGTAAAAGATTCCCAGACTTTTTGAAATAATTAAGAGTAATTAGAATATCAAACAATAGTTGCAGAAGTCGTTGCTGTAAAAGGTGTTAGTAGATCTTTACTTAGGAACTCCCATTGAGTGTCCCAATTTTCTAGCGGCGATTGTTTAAATTCACTACGTACGAATTGCACTAGCCTGCCTTCCGCAGAAGCTAACAATAAATTCGCTAGGGCTGCTGGCGAAGTGGTTGGTTTTAAGTTTTCGCGAATCTGTGCTTCTCGCAATACCTGCTTTAATTGCGCCTCGATCCGGCTATAGAACTGTGCGATTCGTTCCCGCAGGCGTTCAGTCTCCCCCGTTAATGCATCGCCGGTAAGCAAGCGAGTCATGCCAGGGTTTTTGTCCGAAAAGGTTAGCAACAATGTTAGAATTTTTTGGCAACGAATTTCTGCCCCGGACTCTTCAATTAAGATACGAGAAATCCGCTGGAAAAGTGTCTCTTCGATAAATTTTATTAAGCCCTCAAACATTCTTGCTTTGCTCGGGAAATGTCTATAAAGCGCAGCCTCCGATACACCCACCTCTTTCGCGAGGGCTGCAGTCGTAATACGCCCGCCGGGACAAGTTTCTAGCATGCGAGCCAAAGCCTGAAGGATTTGGTCTTTACGTGATGTTTTGCCGCTAGTTTCCATCGAGAATAGTATCCATTTTTTCTGTTTGTGGTTAGGTTTTACGCTTTTACATTATTGCTGATTTTTAAATTATCGCTTTCTTCTCCTTAAATCCATTACCAGTAATTAACGTCCCTATTCCTTGGTCAGTGAAGATTTCTAACAAAACAGCATGCTCAATTCTGCCATCAATAATGTGTGCACTGTTAACTCCACCTTTGATTGCCTCAATGGCACATTGAACTTTCGGTAGCATGCCACCATGTAAGGTTTTATCGGCAATTAGTTTGGCAACTTGCTTAACACTCAGACCAGTAAGCACGTTGTCTTTTTTGTCTTTAATGCCTTCAACATTGGTTAACAGAATTAGTTTTTCAGCTCCCAGTACTTTGGCAATTTCTCCGGCCACGGAATCTGCGTTGATATTGTAGCTAGCACCTGTCTCATCAGTGCCTATTGGTGCAATGACAGGAATGAAGTCACTATCCTTCATGACCTCCAACACTTCAGTGTTAATAGTAACAACTTCGCCTACATGGCCAATATCGATAATTTCATCTGTTAGTTTCGTTCCTTTTCGGCACAGTTTGAGCTTCTTCGCCGTGATCAAATTACCATCTTTTCCAGTAACTCCAACGGCCTTGCCTTGATTCTTGTTCAGCAGAGTGACAATTTCTTTGTTGACTAGGCCGCCGAGTACCATTTCGACAACATCCATCGTTTGACTATCGGTAACCCGCAAGCCATCAATGAACTTGGATTTAATATTCAATTGCTCTAACACCATTCCAATTTGTGGTCCGCCTCCATGGACTACTATTGGGTTCATTCCTACCAACTTCATTAACACGATGTCGCGAGCAAAGCTATGTTTTAAAGCTTCGTCAACCATGGCATTGCCACCATATTTAACGATAATAGTTTTTCCAGTAAATTTTTGAATATAAGGGAGAGCTTCAGTCAAAACTTTCGCTATATTTTCTGCACTGCTGATTGTTAATGACATGTCAAATTCTAAAAATCCAGATTAATGTTATTATAAGCGAGATAAAGTAGCGCTTTAAAAAGAGTATTTATGTCGTTGGCCAGTGCTTCACTGCCTATGGCTCTGCTAATTAGCTCAACACTGTCAAAGTTGAGTTGTTCATTGACAATACCTTTGATGTCATAAGCACGAAAAATTGAAGAAGGGATAGCGTTCATTCTGCTGATTTGGATTTTATTCTTTCAGAAATTAGCTTTAAAATTTCTTGCGCAACAATATTTTTGTTTGCAGTAGCAATTTTGAATTCGCTTTCAAAAGTAATTGCTGTCAATGATATGGAGTCGCTATTGAAAGTTTCGGTCGCGTTATTTGCGAAAAGGAGGTCAAGTTTTTTATCTAGAAGTTTTTTTTTGCCATTCTCGACTATAGAATTTGTTTCAGCGGCAAACCCGACTGTAAATGGGCCTTCACTCAACTTCGCGACTTTACTAATAATGTCTGGGCTCTTAATTAGGGAAAGAGTTAAATCCTCACCGTCCTTTTTAATCTTTTCACGTGCTAATTGTTTGGGTCGATAGTCTGCAACGGCAGCTACTCCAATAAATACATTCGCCTCGCTAATGTTGTCCATAACGGCAGCTAACATATCTTCGGCGCTTTCTACATCAATTCTGTATACAGAATCTGGTGTCGCTAAATTTACTGGACCGCTTACAAGCATAACTTGCGCACCTGCTGCCGCAGCCTCTTGTGCTAAGGCAAAGGCCATTTTTCCAGAACTGTGATTGCTTATGAACCTAACAGGGTCGATGGCTTCTCGGGTTGGACCGCCGGTAATCAGTAATCGCATACCAGCAAACCGACCAACATCAAAGAGATTTCCACAGTGTTCTAGCAGTTGTTGAGGTTCCAGCATTCGACCGGGGCCAACATCTCCACAGGCTTGCTCACCTGATGCTGGGCCAAAGATGTGGTAACCGCGATCAGAAAGTGTTCTGAGGTTTGCTTGGGTGCCAGAATCTGACCACATCGCTTGGTTCATTGCTGGTGCGATAGCGATTGGCGCTGGAGTTGCTAGGACTAGAGTGGTGAGGATATCGCCTGCCTGGCCATGACTGACTCGCGCAATAAAGTCTGCAGTGGTTGGTGCAATGAGAACTAGGTCAGCCCAACGAGCTAACTCGATATGCCCCATTGCGGCTTCAGCATCAGTATCGAGTAAATCTAGTGAAACTCGATTGCCTGACAGCGCCTGCATAGTTAATGGCGTAATAAATTCGGTTGCTGCTTTTGTCATCGCCACTCTTACCTCGGCGCCCGCTTTTGAAAAAAGTCGTGTTAGCTCGGCGCATTTATAGGCAGCTATGCCACCCGTGATACCAAGGAGTATGCGTTTGTTAGTGAGGCTTAACATGGGAACCGTTGAAAACTCTGGTTTCTTAGTGGGAGCGCTAGACTAGCAGCAAGCTTAGATTGAATCAATTTGCAGACAAATTAGGGTGCTTTCTGTGCAAGAAACTAGCTTTTAATAGCGATTACATAAAGAAAGTAATTTGTAAAAGAGCACCTTTTGTCGATTAAATTCAAGCCTAAAAGCGAGAGAATCAGAGCATTTACGTAACAATACCAGCAAACTTAGGATACTTTAAAGCAATTAATAAACTTGGCTAAAGCTATTATTTATGGAGCTTTAAGCATAAGTAAGTACTTACTTTACTTGCTAAAATGAAGAACTCTGCCTATTCTCGTTTTCGTTATTGCGATCTTGATGTTTGCAGAACGACCTTTCTGAATTCTAAGCAGGAGGTTTTAGGGTTTGAAGAGTTATTCAAAAACGCGATTGATAATGTTGCTGTCTGCCCCCGAGAAGCGTTAATCGCTATATTGCCCTGAATGCAGTGGCAATAATTTTCGTTCGCAGCAACCCTTCTGGCCGGTTGAAACAGAGCTAGATACCGTTATTACTATAAAATTCTAACTAGTATTAGGTTTGATTGATGTGTTTGTTCGGCCATATAGTTATTGGCGCGAACGAATTGGTTTTACTGTTGGATCGGGCTCTTGTGTAAGCGCTTGGACACGGCGCAAATAGAGGGATGGGGGTGGAATGATCCAGTATGTTTTAAAGTGAACATTTTAGAGAGTACCTTGCTTTTAGAGGGGTGTTTTGGTATAAAACGCAGCTATTTTTTTTTAGCCTGGGATAGATTTCACTGACTGCTCCCAGGTTTAAGCAATTCAAAGTATTCGAAAGTACGAGGCAGAAAAATGTCTAGGGTTTGTATGGTAACCGGCAAAAAGCCTGTTACAGGAAATAATGTTTCACACGCGAACAATAGGACGCGTCGTAGATTTTCGCCAAATATTCATTCTCATCGTTTTTGGGTGGAATCGGAGAAACGCTTTGTAAAATTGCGCCTATCCACAAAGGGGATGCGTATCATCGACAAATTAGGTATTGACGCTGTGCTAGCAGATATCCGCGCTAAAGGCGCTCAAGTCTAAGAGACAGCAGGTAGCAAGCAATGAGAGATAAAATTAAATTGGTATCGAGTGCTGGCACAGGCCATTACTACACTACAGACAAAAATAAGCGCACCACGCCAGACAAAATGGAAATTAAGAAATACGACCCAGTAGTTCGTAAGCATGTTGTCTACAAAGAATCCAAGATTAAATAGTTTTAACTAATTCAATAAAAAGCCGGTATTTTTAAGATACCGGCTTTTTATTGTGTAGCGTTTTTAGAGGGACTATTTATTTGCCTTTGCTCAAGCGCCTAGTGAGCTTTTCAGCAATGGCTAATACTTCTGGATTTTCCTCGAACTCATTTTTAAGTTTTCCTACCGTAGTAGAAACTGTTCCATAACGTTTTAACTTAAACAGTTTTGCAATCGACTGCAGAGTAACCGCCGACAATTCCTGACAAAGGTACATCGCGACCCAGCGAGGTACATTCTTAGAGCCCGGGCCACGAGCAGCTTTATTAATACTAGCTTCGGAAACTTTAAACTGCTTCGCCACGGCTGAAATAATTTGTTTGCATGACGGTCTCCATTTAGCATTCGCGCCACGAGATACCCCTCGTACTGCGGTCGCAGATTTTTTCCGTTGCGCGCTTTTCCTGAACTTGGTATCGCCCATGACCGAGGAAAGATTTTTCTTTCCATAAAAATGCGCTAATTCATCATCAACCCCAGCAGCAACATATTTTTTGTACGTTGCGCCCCGTTTAGCATGAGCAACCCTAAGCTGCTTAAGTGTGTCGTTACGGTTGAACCAGCTTGCGGGCTGCGCTTTCCGAGTAAAATGTGTATAGCTGCTATAAGGGTAGTGATTCAAATCTGAGGTTTTAACTTTCGAATGGATGTAACGAGAAAGTGGCAACAAGTATTTTTCAGGCTGGACTAAAACTGCCTTATACCTACCCCTAAACAATGAACCTTCACTGCGCTTCATTCGCTGGTATTGTTGAGTATACAAACCATCAATCTGTCGCATGAAGCGTGATAAGTTTGCTTCAGGAGTTTTAACTACCAAATGATATTGATCTCGCAGTAAACAAAACGCATGAACTTCAACGTTTAGTCGAGAGCAAGTTTCACCTAAGCCTTCAAGAAAGGCATCGTAGTATTTAGCCGAAGGAAATACACGTTGATTGTCCAAGCTGTAATTAGAAACGTGATAAACAGCGTCTGGGAATTCAATTCGAAGAGGTCTGGCCATGTTTTTCTCTGTTATTTTTTAATGTTCTAGAATTATAGCTAACACTATATGAATATAATAAGTATAACTAACGCAATTAGGGGGGCACGTCAACTCAATTAAGGTTGGTGGTTTTTAAATTGTTTTAAACCGAAAACATAGAGCGAATTCAAAAAGATGTGTCACTGCGATTGCAATTAGTCTCAATGGCTATTTAGTGGTTAATTAAATGAGGCTTGACCCCTTTTAATAAATATTATGCAGGCGCGTTTGCAATAATGACAACTCTCTTTGGTGCTGGCAATCCCTCGATTGTTTTCGAAGCATCGTCTATATCAATAGCGTCTTTAAGTGACTCAAATGGCATCCATTCAGTTTTTCGTTGTTCCTTGTATTTTGTAATTGATTTATTAATTATTCTCACATTTTTAAAGCCACATCGAGTTAACCAATTTTCTAATGTGCCAATGCTGGGAACAAACCATATATTCGACATACGAGCATATTTTTTCAGGGGAGTGAGTGAATAACCAGCAGGACCATCAACATAAAGAGTTTCAAGCACCAGTTCGCCACCAGGTGCCAGGCATTGCTTGCACTGTTGCAGGTGATCAATGGGCGAGCGACGGTGATATATAACGCCCATCGAAAAAACAACATCGAAACCATGCAGAGACCCAGGAAATTGCTCTAATCCGCAGGGCAGTGCATAAATCGGTAAATGGGGCACGAAATGCTTTAAAGCCCAGAACTGAGCAATATAGGCTAGGTGGGGGTCTATTCCGATAACGAATTCAGGCTTTTGATCCAACATGCGAAACCCGTAGTAAGCATTTCCACAGCCTATATCCAGAATTTTTTTACCTTCCAAGGGAGGCAGCTCTTTTGATAGCCGCGCCCATTTCAGGTTGGAAAGCCATTCTGAATCAATAGAGATTCCGCACACATTGAAAGGACCTTTCCGCCAGGGAATCATTTCTTGCAGCAAAGATTTAATAACAGCAAGTTTTTCTGGGTCTAAATCATTATTGTCCCCAAACTTGACGATATCGCCAAGCTGAACAGAAGTAATATTTACCGCTGGAAATTTTCCTAGCAGTTCTCGCCACCTCGGAAAATCGCCGTATTTTAGTTGATCGAGATAATCGCTCTCAGTGAAGCTTGTTAGCGGCTCTAATTTGGTTTCGGTGAGTAGTTCCTTGAGGGCGCTGTAGTCCATAAATAGTGATTACTTTATTGCGACCATTGAGGCGAAATTTAAATTCTGAAACCAAACTTCAAACGAGCTAAAACCTGCTTGTAAAATTCGCGCTCTATGTGAGTCGAGAGTTTCAGGAATGAGGACATTTTCTAAAGCGGATCTTTTTTGGCTAATTTCTAACTTGCTGTAACCCATGTTCTCTTTAAAGTGATGATATAGGTCTATAAACAGCTCATTGAGATGATTATCTGGCGAAATAATTTTTTCTGATATGATAAGAACTCCCCCGCTATTCATGCCCTTGAAAACTCTCTCGATTAGTGCCGCTCTATCTTCAGGTGGGACGAACTGCAGTGTAAAGTTTAGAATTACCACAGAAGCATTTTCTATTTGTGCTACCTGAATGTTTTCGCAGCGACTTTCAATGCAATAATGTGCTCCTTCGAATTTCTGTTGCTTAGTAGCCAATCTTTCTAGCATGGCAATAGAGTTATCAATAGCGACTATTGAACACCCCTGACCTTTCAATCGCTCAAATACTGAGAATGTTGCTCCTCCCAAGCTGCAACCAAGGTCGTAAATTATTGAATCCTGCTGATAGTAACGCTCTGCCAATACTCCGATCATGGCAATGATGGTGCTATAGCCCGGCACTGATCTGTTAATCATATCTTCGAAGACGCCAGCAACTTTTTCATCAAAAATGAAATCTCCCGGCAGCATGTTTTTTGCAAAGATGTGGTCTTTAGCTTGGGGTTTATTTGTCATGTAGAGCAAAAAAATAAGAAGTTAATCATGGTGTTTACATAAATGTCGCTTTATGTGCACTAACTGAAAGATATTTCTCCTAAAGATATTGTGCACTGAAAAAGATTCACTTATTTTACGCATTGCTTTAGCTGCAGTCTTTCTGCTTATTATCCGGTAATCTATGCCACATTCAATTGCCAGGGCTTCAGAGCTATTGGTTAAAAATCTGCCGCTGATTAAAAACTCGATCAGAGGCGATGGTGTGCTGGATTTAGCCTGCGGCAAAGGTAGAAACGGTCTGTATTTACTTCAAAATAGCATCCCAGTGACGTTTGTAGACAAGGATGAAGTAGCACTAGAAAGCGTTGCCCGGTCTATTAAATGCTTAAAACAAGAGAATTTAAATAATAAAAATTCTATGGCAGGTGCGAAATGTTGGAAATTGGACTTAGAGCGGGTTGAAGCAAGTCCGTTACGAGGTCAGTGTTTTGATACAGTGATCGTATTCAATTACTTACATCGTCCATTAATGCCTGAAATAAAACAAATAATTGCTAAAGCGGGGCTAATCTTTTACGAGACATTCACAGTGCAACAACCGAAATACGGGAGACCAACCAATCCAGACTATCTTCTCAGGAAGAACGAACTTTTGGAGGTATTTAATGATTGGGAAGTAATTAATTATTTTGAAGGCTTAAAAGGCGATCCTGATAGAGCGATTGCGAGCCTCGTCGCAAGGAAAAATTAAGCCAAAATGGCAAGATCAAAAGTTGTCCCTTTAAATATTGGCGTTGGAACGACGCAAATTAGCCAACCGCTTCAATGCGAAGTGTTGCGGAGCAAGCGCAAAACCCTGGCTCTCTACATCAAAAAGCAGAAAGTAGTGGTACGTTGCCCAAATCGAGCCTCTACAGCTGAAGTTAACGAATTCATTGGAAATAATCATGATTGGATTCAGGAACGCTTGCACGAAGAAAGACTCTTAGAACAGGAAATTCTCAGAATTGAGAAAGGCGCCACAATCTTCTATCGTGCTCGCGAACTGACAATTGTATTTAAAGAAGGGCGTAAACAGCGAATACTCGTTAATGGTGACAAGTTCATTATTCAAGGGCATAAACTCAACGCCGCTAAGGCAAAAATTCAGGTAGAAGAATATCTGATTGAAAAAGCCAGTGAGTACATTTTGCCTCGAGCTAGGGGCTTGGCCCAGGTTATCGGAGTTGACCAGAAAGTCACTGAAATAAAACTAAGAAAAACGAAATCAAAGTGGGGCCACTGCACATCTCAAGGAATTATTCAGTACAACTGGTTAATTATGCTAGCCCCTTATAGCATCATCGACTACATGATTACCCATGAAGTCTGTCATTTGATTCACATGGACCACTCAAGACGATTCTGGAACTTAGTTGAATCTATTTGTCCAAATTATGAGGACTACATCCAGTGGTTAAAAGACCACGAGCATCGATTCTGGTTTGATTAAGCACTAAGCGACAGATTTACTATATAAAAGATCCCATACCCCATGCCCGAGACGTTCGCCTCTCGCTTCAAACTTTGTCCGTGGTCGTTCAGGGCTATGCGAATAATTTCCCGCTCCATTTTGGTTTTGCAAGCTAGCGTTATCTTCAAGGACTTCCATCATATGCTCCGCATAGGGCTGCCAGTCAGTCGCCAAATGAAGAAGCCCTTCAGGTTGCAATTTGTTAGACAGCTTTTCAATAAACTCAGGTTGAACCAAGCGCCGTTTATTATGACGTTTCTTAGGCCAGGGATCTGGGAAAAGAATAAGAATACGTTCGATGGTGCTATCAAGTATGTTTTCGTCGATTACCTCTTTCGCGTCTTGGCAGATTAATTTCAAATTTTTTATCCCCAGGCTTTCTATTTCATGCAGTACTTTGCCGATGCCAGGTCTGTGAACCTCTATACCGAGGAAATTTTTTTCTGGCGCTTGCTGCGCCATAGTTAACAAAGAAGACCCCATTCCAAAGCCGATTTCTAGACTCACTGGAGCAATCTGTGGAAACAGAGAATTGAGATCTAAGGGCTGAGGTAAAAATTCAACAACATAGTTATCCCAATAGGATGCAATAGCTTTGCGCTGAGACTCTGTCAGCCGCCCAGAGCGAATAACGTAGCTGCGAACGGGTCTATGTTTGTTGTCGGAAGAATTCGAAGCCAAGAGGCTCACCGTAGATATCTTTAGAGTTTTTTAACTATTCTAGAAAAATGTTTCATCACATTTGGATCATCTTTACTGATGACAGCCATGTAAAAGACTCTAGGGGTTAACTTTTAGCTTAAAGGCACACCGTAACAAGTTTGCCCAAGCAGCGAGAAAGAATACTCCACCAATTGGCGTTATAACCCCCAACCAACGAAGTTCGGATAGCGCGAGTGCATATAAGCTCCCGGAGAAGAAGAGTATACCTAGGAGAAAAAGAAATCCGCTTAGTCTGAGTAATTTTTCTTTGGGGAATTGAATTGCCAGCGCTGCTGTTCCGATTAGTGCGAGGGAGTGATACATATGGTATTCAACCCCAGTTTGAAATGTATCCAGCAAGTCTGCAGTTAACATTTCCTCCAGACCATGAGCACCAAAAGCGCCAAGACTGACAGCGATAAATCCGTTTGCGGCGGCAAGTATTAGTAAGAGTTTTGGCATGACTAGACACTGTAGGCAATTCATTGACAAAAAAAAGCCGCGACCCTTGCGCGGCTTCTGTGTGCTTAATTCACTCTCATGCTGCCATGTGAGTCTTAATCTTGTTCATTGCATTCTTTTCTAATTGACGAATGCGTTCAGCCGACACTCCGTATTTTCCAGCCAGGTCATGCAGAGTTGATTTTTCATCCCCTAACCATCGGCTTTTAAGAATGTCTTGGCTACGCTCATCAAGCTCATTCATTGCTAAACTTAAGCTATGATTAGTAACTTTTTCCCACTGAGCATCTTCTATATTAGCTGCTATATCGGAACCTTGGTCTTCCAGGTAGTAAGCTGGAGCGCGATAAACTGCTTCGTCATCACTGTCTAGTTCGGCATCGAAAGAAGTGTCGTAAGAACTCATACGTCCCTCCATCTGCCGAACGACTTTGGCATCTACACCTAGATCTTCGGCAACCGCTTCTGCTTCAGCATTGTTTAACCAACCAAGGCGCTTCTTAGAGCTACGCAAATTAAAGAAAAGTTTTCTTTGAGCTTTGGTAGTTGCAATTTTTACTATGCGCCAGTTGCGCAAAATATACTCGTGCATCTCCGCTTTAATCCAGTGGACTGCAAAAGATACAAGACGCACACCGACTTCTGGATTAAAGCGCTTAACAGCCTTCATCAATCCAACATTACCTTCCTGAATTAGGTCAGCCTGAGAGAGTCCATAACCGGAGTAAGTTTTGGCCATGTGCACAACAAAGCGCAAGTGAGCCATTACTAATTGGCGAGCAGCATCGACATCGTCATCGTAGTAGTACTGTTTAGCAAGCTCTCTTTCCAGCTCAGGAGTCAGCACAGCAATGCTGTTAACAGACGAAATGTAGGCTGTTAAATCGCGACCCGGAGTGGTTGGACCAATAGCTTGTAAGTTCTTTCCAGTGCTCATATCTCTGTCTATAGCTACTTTAGCTAAACCTCTATTTGTTTAACGTTTTACTAGTTTGATGCATTTGACAAGGCCCTATTCTAGCACTTTGTTACTCATTTCGCCATTTATCGATCAATGCTTAAGCCCGGATTTAGTGGGCTGTGGGAACGTTTCCCTCAGCTCTCAGTAAGGCGCCAGTGTCTGCCGAAATCTTCTCTCGCCGATGTACTGAAGATTGGGGCACCAAATTCGCTTTTCAAGTCGAAATATTAAATTGGGAGGAGCATTTTCCAGTATTGACAACAATTGTAAAGCCCCAGATTACGTACTTATCGCGTTAATATATCGATATGCAGAGATGATAGCCGCAAGCCAGCCAATTAATGCACCGCTGAAAGCTAGTGTAATTAGCATGGCAGGGGCGAGCAACGGCAAGGTAAAACTACTGTCGTAAAGATTGAAGATTTCATTCAAGGGGTCACGGAAGCTCAGGAATATCGTGGCCTGTAGCAGGCTGGCAAGAAGTCCGCCTAGCAAACCATAGAATAACCCTGTGTAGAGAAAAGGCCTGGCTATATAACTATGGGTACCACCAACCAGTTTTATGATTTTAATTTCGTCTCTGCGATTTTCGATATGCGAGCGCACTGTATTTCCGATGATAAAACAAAGGCACAGTAGGACTATAAGCCCCAAAGCCCGAGCCGCAAGTACAATCAGTTCGGAAATTGCTGCGAGCCTTCTTAACCACAAACTGTCAACTTGAACCAGTTCAACTTCTGGCATTTGATCGAGACGCACCGCCAGCTGGTCCAGGCCTGCGAGCCCAGCAAGATTAGGAGTAATTACAATACTCGCTGGCAATGGATTAGCCTCGAGGTCCGCCACAATTTGAGAAAACCCGGCGGCCTCACTGAAGCTTAGTAAAGCCTCTTCATTTGATATGAAATCGGCGCTATCTATAGCATTAGAAGTTAGTAAGTTATTACTAACTTCTAATGCTTGGGAGTCGCTTATGTCTCTGGTAAGGTACAAAACGATGCGTGCATTATTTTGAAACTCAGCTAGTAGTGTTGTGATGTTAGTGTTAAACGCAAAAAGTAGAGAAGGCAGAAGCAATGCGCCTGCGATTGCAATTACGGTCATGGTGCTTGAAAGGGGCGAGAAAAACATGCGAGCTAAGCTTCTTCTGGCATCTTTTCGATGATTTCGAAGCAGCTTTGTGAAGTTTGATGGATTTTCGTGACGTCTTGTACTCGAAGCCTTGTCGCTCAAGAAAGTTCTCCATGCCCTGTATCGCCTATTAGTGCGCCCCCATTTAGAATCAGCGTCCTGCAATCCATGCGATTAATCAGAGAGATATCATGGCTGGCAATCAAAAGGCTTACACCTACGTTTTTGAATTGCTCGAAAACCTCCATAGTTTCCATAGAAAGCTCTGGGTCTAAATTTCCCGTTGGCTCATCGGCCAGGATAATGCTTGGTCTGTTAACTACAGCTCGAGCTATCCCAACTCTTTGTTGTTCTCCGCCAGAAAGTGCAGCTGGGAATTGTTTCTCCTTGCCGAGTAAGCCCACCTTGTCCAAAGCAGCACGTACGCGCCGTCGCGCATCACTTCTGCTAAAGCCGCTGATGTCTAGGGGCAGAGCGACATTGTCCGCGACACTGCGATCATTTAGTAATTGATGATCTTGAAACACCATGCCAATACGTCGGCGGAAGAAGGGTATTTCACGTTTACGAATGTGATTTAGGTCCGTGCCATTTACAACCACATGCCCAGAGGAACATTTTTCTGTTGCCAAGACCAACTTTAACAAGGTGCTTTTGCCCGCACCAGAGTGACCTGTGACAAAAGCCATTTGCCCTTTGTCAATTTCGAAAGACACGCTCGCCAGTGCGCATTGACCAGAGATATACTGCTTAGAGACTTTATCAAAGCTAATCACAGTCAGATTTAATCTTGGCGTACATTGCTACTCAGAAAAAAGTGCAGAAACAAATTGTTTTGCATCAAAGGTTTTTAAATCATCTACTTGCTCACCGATGCCTATGAAGCGAATCGGCAACTGCATTTTTTTTGCAATGGCAAACACAACTCCACCCTTTGCAGTTCCATCGAGTTTAGTAAGAACTAGCCCAGTTAAATTAGTTACAGCGTGAAAGCTTTCTGCCTGACTTAAAGCGTTCTGGCCAGTTGTTGCATCCAATACAAGTAAAATTTCGTCAGGCAGTCTTTCATCTTGTTTTTTCAGAACACGTACAATCTTTTCAAGCTCACTCATTAAGTTGTCTTTTGTATGGAGCCTTCCCGCAGTATCCGCAATAAGCACATCAACCTGCCGTGCTTTAGCGGACTGGAGCGCATCGAATATGACCGATGCACTATCAGCTCCAGAAGACTGAGCGATAACTGGAACGTTATTTTGCTCTCCCCATGCTTGTAATTGTTCCACCGCCGCAGCCCTAAAAGTGTCGCCGGCAGCCAGCATCACATTTAAACCTTGGCTTTGAAATATTTTGGTAAGCTTGCCAATAGTAGTAGTTTTTCCGACGCCGTTAACTCCGACTGTTAGAATCACAAAGGGTTTAGTTTCGAGATCAATTTCTAAAGGCAAAGAACAAGGTTTCAATATTTCAGCAAGTTCTTCCTGAAGAGCAGCCATTAATATCGTAGGGTCCGCAAGTTGTTTACGGGCAAGCTTTAATTTTAGATTGCCAATAATCTGATTGCTTGCATCAATACCAATATCCGCAGAAAGAAGTTGAGTCTCTATTTCATCAAATAGATTAGCATCAATCTCTTTTTCTCCAAGCACCAGCGTACCTAGCCCATTACCCAACTTGACCCTGGTTCTTGCAAGCCCCTGTTTTAGTCGACCCAAAAGGCCAGTCTCTGCGGGTTTCTCCGGCATCGGGCGCGCTTCGGCTTGGCTCACATCTTTTGCTTTTTTGCTGAATCCAAACATAGATACTTTTTTTAAAAACTACTGCGGTTACAACTACCTTTTTAGAGGACTATGCTAACACCTGCTTAGTTTATGCGATAACAGATAGCGTCGGGTAGTAGAAGTTCCAAACTGTTTGAAGAAGAAGTGTTTCTTTGCCTCAAGCGATAGATTGTGCTTGGATTGTAAGTAATGAAAAAACCTGCTAATTCAGTTCGAATAATTGCTGGCCACTTACGCCGACGTAAGTTCTCATTTCCTTCAAGTAAAGCAATTCGCCCCACGGGAGACCGAGTTAGAGAAACCTTATTTAACTGGTTGCAAAATGAGGTCGCAGATTCTAGCTGTTTGGATTTGTTTGCTGGTAGTGGCGTCTTGGGACTAGAGGCATTATCGCGCGGGGCGAGTAAAGTTGTTTTCATCGAAAAAGATCGAAGAATTGCGGAGGCCTTACAAGAAAATCTGGAATTGCTAAACCTTCCCCAAGGAATAGTTTGCCAAGCGAACGCGTTGGATTGGATAGCATCGGCAAAAGCAGTTCCGCCTTTCAATATCGTATTTCTTGATCCGCCTTTCACTGAAGAATTGATGGCCTCGAGCTGTGCTGCGCTTGAGGAATCCGATTTGCTTGCCAAAGGCTGCTACTTATATATGGAATCCTCTATCACAATTTCTGAAATACAAATTCCTAAAAACTGGATTCGGGCAAAAGAAAAGAAAGCAGGCAATGTTTACTTCTATCTTTTCATCAGACAGGATTAAACAAAGAATGACACATGACGCAGTACTAGATAAATTTCACCCTGCATGGTGGCTTCCTGAAGGGCATTCTCAAACCCTTTATAGAAAATTTTCTCCCTCTGATGCAGTGAGGCAATCAAGAGAAAGAATCGAACTGGAAGATGGGGATTTCGTTGACTTAGACTGGTCAGCGGATGCACCAAACAAATATGAAGCAAGTCCTGTTACGGTTTTTATTCTCCATGGCCTTTGCGGCTGTTCAAAGTCGTCCTATGTGTTGTCGTTACAACGTTTTCTTTCAAAAAACAATATTTCGTCTGTAGCAATGAATTTTAGAGGGTGCAGTGGCGAAATAAATAGAAAGGCCAAGGCTTATCATTCGGGCGTATCAGACGACGTAAACGAGGTATTTTCAAAACTTTGTGAAAAATATTTTAATAAACAATTCGCATGTATTGGTTACTCTCTGGGGGCAAGCGTATTACTAAAATGGTTAGGGGAGATTCAGGAGCATCATAAAGTAGTCAAAGCGGCTGCAATCTCCACTCCTTTTTCATTAGGGGAATGCTCTAAAGCAATGCTATCGGGAATGAGCCAATTATATGGGAAATACTTCGTCTGGCGCTTGGTCGGTGATTTGAAAACTAAAATGGAATTGTTCCAAAAAAGAAAACAAGTTGAAGAGCTATCCTTACTTGAAAACCTTGGTGATTTTTCACGACTACGTACTATCTGGGAATTTGACGAACTTGTGACAGCTCCACTCAATGGATTTAAAAACGCCTTAGATTATTATGAACAATGTAGCAGTCTGAACTTTTTGTCTAGTATAAAAACAGAGACCTTGTTAATTCAAAGCAAAGATGACCCGTTGATTCCGGGTAAATCTGTTCCCCTCCCCGAATCATTAAACAGCAATATTCAACTACAGCTTAATAGCGCAGGAGGGCATGTAGGCTTTATCGCGGGATACCGAGAGAGATGGCTTGAGACCCAATTGTTAAACTATTTGGTCAGCTGATTGAGCAAGCTATATCAATTCGCTATTATGCCTTTCAAGCTAGAGTAACGAATTAAATGAAAAGTATGAAAATTGCTATATATCCGGGGACTTTCAATCCTATTACTAACGGCCACACCGATCTAGTTCAGCGGGCCGCAGGCCTTTTCGACAAAATTATCGTGGCTGTTGGAACTAATACACAAAAAGGCAACAACTTGCCAACGGACCAGCGAGTTGAATTAGCAAAAGAAGTATTAGCTGGTTTGGAGAATGTTGAGGTCACATCATTTGAAGGCTTATTAACGGATTTTGTTAGTCAAAGAGGAGCAAACATAATTCTTCGTGGATTAAGAACTGTGGCCGACTTTGAATATGAGTTCCAACTAGTAGGAATGAACAGAGTGCTAGATCCTTCTATTGAAACTGTGTTCCTAGCTCCAGCCGAACACCTCTCTTATATTTCTTCTACCTTGGTTAGAGAAATCGCATTGCTTGGAGGTGACATCTCTAATTTTGTTCATCCAGCTGTGGCTGCGGCGATAAATGCTGAATAAATAGTTTCTAATTCTGACACCGAGTGCAATAGACTGTGCTACGTTGGCCGAGTCGAATTTCCTTTAATTCGTTGCTACAGCGGATACAATTTTCGCCTCCTCTTCCGTATACATTAAGAGATTGTTTAAAGTAACCTGGCTCACCACTACTATTGGTAAAATCTCGTAATGTTGTACCGCCGACCGCAATTGCCTCTTTCAAGATTCTTTTGATACTCGGTACAAGTTTGTCATACTGGGTCTTAGAAATTTTCCCAGCAGGACGTTTTGGGTTAATGCCTGCGAGAAACAAAGCTTCATTCGCATAAATGTTGCCTACACCCACTACAATCTTGCTATTCATAATAAATGCTTTGATAGCGATAGACCTACCGCGACTTGCTTTAAATAAATAGTCACTTGCGAATTCGTCATTAAGGGGTTCAGGCCCTAAATTATTGAGAAGAGGATGTGAATCAATGTCGGACGCTTCCCAAAGTACACAACCAAAGCGCCGAGGATCGGTAAAGCGCAATGCTTTCCCATTCTCCAACACCACATCTACATGATCATGTTTTTCGGCAATTAGATCTTTATTAACGATACGCAGACTACCGCTCATCCCCAAGTGAATTATCAGAGTGCCTTTGTCGCTAGCCAACAGTAGATATTTTCCGCGACGCGTTACTGTGAAGATTATTTTTCCAACCAGATCCCTAGAGAGATTATTCGGTACTTCCCATCGTAACTTTTTTTGACGGACAATAATTTCTTCTACCCGTCTATTTATAATGTGGGGAGAGATACCTCGTTTTGTCGTTTCTACTTCGGGTAATTCGGGCACGTAAGTTCCAGGCAGGATCAATAAGATTATTGGTCATTGCTAGTCAGAGAGAAGCCAGCAGTTATAATCTTTCCTCTAGGAGAATGAAAGTCTTAGCAATAAACACATCGAGTTGAGTGATAGCAATGATGGGCACAGCAAGAGACGTGACAATCTTGGGCGTAGATGCAGGGGGAACTTTTACCGACTTCGTCTGCATTGACGCTGGCCCAGAAGCTTCATTCAGAATCTATAAAACCCTATCAACCCCAGAGGCCCCAGAACATGCAATTCTAGCTGGAATTCGAGGGTTGGGGCTTACACGGAAGCTTGAGAGCGGCGATCTTCATGTCATTCACGGCAGCACCGTGGCTACGAATGCAGTTCTGGAGGGCAAAGTCGCAAAGACTGTCTTCATAACAAATCATGGCTTCAAGGATATGTTGCGCCTTGCCAGACAAACGCGCCCTTCATTATACGCTTTGGAATTCGAGCCCATTCAGCCACCCGTGTCCCCCGAGCTTTGTTTGGAAACTGGCGGTCGAATAGCTGCCGACGGAATGATAGTCGATACGTTAACGGATGAAGACGTGTCCAGACTGTTAGCACAAATCGCAAGCC
>Ga0206683_10000369_pt1 | contig 33689 bp, 30 predicted proteins | sample M280m12015metaG_FD_155483 | JGI IMG/M metagenome (GOLD analysis project Ga0206683, IMG submission 155483) | Ammonia-oxidizing marine archaeal communities from Monterey Bay, California, United States - M2 80m 12015 | ecosystem: Environmental > Aquatic > Marine > Intertidal zone | place: USA...
ATAACTGGGATGTAAGCCAAGTGACCGATATGACGCATATGTTTTCATCCGCCTTATTTAACCAAAACATCGGAAATTGGGAGGTAGGCCAAGTAAGTTCTATGGAAGAAATGTTTTATGGAGCTCTTGCTTTTAATCAAGATATAGGAAGCTGGGATGTTCGAAACGTGACCAACATGACCAATATGTTTATCGGGAGTACACCTTTAGAAAATCCTTTTAATCAAGATTTAAGCTCCTGGGAAGTAAATTCGGTTACCAGCATGAGCGGTATGTTTGCTTATTCCGCTTTTAACCAAGATATCAGTAATTGGGAAGTAGGAGCGGTAGTCGATATGTCTGCGATGTTTCTTTTTGCGACTGCTTTTAACCAAGACCTCAGTGCTTGGAATGTAAGTAGCATAAGTGTATGTGATGGTTTTAATTTAGGGACTCCACAATGGGTTTTACCAAAACCTGATTTAAATCCGGAATGCTTGAATTAATAATTATAAATAGTATTTTTTTTAGAGAATCATTGCTAGTTCGTTAAATTATTAATAATTATTTATATTTGAATTAAATAAAAAAGACTCTTTCCCAATTTATTAATATGAAATTATTTTTTAAGTACCATCTAGAGAATTTTATAGCTCGAAAATCCAACTTTGTTTATTTTTTATTAGTCATTTCAATTATCTCTGCTTTGCTAATGTTAGGCGTAAAGGGAGTATTTGGAATGAACGATGACAAACCCTTTTTGGATCAATGGTGGGATAGCTTAACAAATATTATTAATATCGGTAGTGGAGATAATTTTAATGAACGCCTTGTTAATTTTTTGTATTGGGCTTTAGGCGTTGCTTTTTCGGGTACCATCATTGCATTTTTAGCCGCTAAGGTCTCTAATTTTATTACAAATTTAAATAAAGGAAAGTCGACTATTATTGATACCAATCACTATGTAATTATAGGTTGGAACGCCAATATTTTCAACATATTCGCTGAAATACAGACGGCAAACTTAAATCAATCTAAACCAACTATATTGTGTTTTAATGGTCTGGATAATTTAGAGATGCGAGCTATGATAGATTTAGAAATTTCTAAATTTAAAAAAATTAGGGTACTCACTCGATCCGGAGATGTATACAATATTGCTGATCTAGCTCGAACCAATGCAAAAAATGCAAAATCAGTAATCATTTTAGATGATACTGTAAAGAAAAATTTTAATAAAATATTCCAAATAACAACATTCCGATTGTCGTTCAATTTTCTAATGAGGATAATATAGCTACCCTCTCAGACTTGATGAGCAACCAATTGTATCCAATTAGTAAAAATAAATTAATATCGAATGTTACCTCGCAAGCTGTAAGAAACAAGCATATATCAACAGTTGTTTTAGACTTTTTAGATTATGATGGTGATGAAGTTTATTTTTTCAAAGCTGGAGTTTTTGTTGGCCTTACCTTCAAACAAGTAATGTTGAATTTACAATCTGAAATGCTGATAGGAGTCCTAACAAATAATAATAAAGTAGTGCTTAATCCAGACAAAAACTACATTATTCAAAACGAAGATCAATTAATTATAATAGCTGAAGATGACGAAAACATTCTGAAGCTTCACGATAAGCCTTATTTAAGCGAACTACTTAATGTTATAGCTATTAAGCCTCGAACTGAATCATTTGAAGAACCAAAATCGATACTTGTGTTAGGATGGTCTAAATTAGGGCAACAAATTTTTGATAAAACTATTCAATTTTTAGGAGCAGGATCAAAAGTATTTTTTTTGTACCGAAAGGATTTTGTAACAACCATTCCCAATACTGAAAATTATAGTCATGAGGTATCACTTATCGAAACCAATACCAACGATCAAGAGCTTCTAAGCAATTGTTTAATAGCTAATGATTTTGATATTGTTTTGATTTTAGGGTATGATGACTACTATTCGGCAGATGTTTCAGATACCTATTCAATGATGAAAAATTTAGCCGTTAAAAAAATATTAGAGACCAAAAAAACCTCCTTTTCAACTCGAATTATTTTGCAGCTAAATGACGGTTCAAAAAAAGATTTAATTTCGACCAACCAGGAGAGTGAGTTTATTGTAAGTGATTTGTTATCGGCGCTACTAATAACTCAACTTGCGGATAATCCGAAACTTTGGTATGTATTTGAAGAATTGTTTAGCAATGAGGGATTAAAGATTAATATTAATCATTCCGACGCCTATGATCCAATTAAAAAAGAAGAAATTAGTGTAGAAGATCTTTTGATTTTAGCACTAAAAAAGGATGAAACTTTAATCGGATATGTTGAAAATAACCAATGTTATCTCAACCCAAATAAATCTAAAATAATCAATGACATCACCAAAACTGAACTTATCGTTATTGGTTAACACAGGGTTAAGACTTGAGTTTAAAGCAAAAAAAAGAGTAACCATTTCTGATTACTCCTTTGTAGCGAGAACGAGACTTGAACTCGTGACCTCCGGGTTATGAATCCGACGCTCTAACCAGCTGAGCTACCTCGCCGTATTTTTGAAACATCTTTTTAATAAAAGATGGCTAAAAGAGTCTATTTTCGTCTTTTTTAGCGGTGGCAAAGATAACAACAATTTAGAGCAGCACAAACATTCCTATAAATTTTTGCAATATTTATTTTAGGAATCTTTCAAACATTTATTCTTACTTTCTTTCCCAGTTATTAATTAATATATATATTGGGCTAAACAAATTAGTACCCTATGAGCGATAAAATAAAATATGAAATGGAATTTCCCATTCATGCTTCTCCGTCACTTTTATTTCAATACATTTCGACGCCTTCTGGTATGCAGGAGTGGTATGCCGACAATGTGAACTCACGAGGAGAGTTTTTTACTTTTATCTGGGAAGGATCTGAAGAAAAAGCCAAATTGGTTTCAAAAAACAAAGGCCAATCCATTCGCTTTCAATGGTTAGATGATGAAGATACCGATTATTATTTTGAAATGCGAATCCAAGTAGACGCCATTACTAAAGACGTTTCTATTATGGTTACTGATTTTGCAGAGGATGATGAAATAGAGGAAGGTAAAATGCTATGGGAAAATATGATTTCAGAATTAAAACAATTGCTGGGTTCTGTTTAAGAACTGTTTAATAGTATTTATATTTGCACCGTCTTCAATAAAAAGACGGTTTTTTTTATGATTAATTTAAATGGAACATTATACAGTCAGGAAACAGCCAAGCTGTCTATAAAAAATAGAGGCTTATTGTATGGCGATGCAGTTTTTGAAACCATAAAAGGGGTTAATGGACAACTCTTTTTTTGGGAAGATCATTACTTTAGACTCATGGCTTCCATGCGCATACTTCGAATGGATATTCCCATGCACTTTTCGATGGAATTTTTGGAAGATGAAATCAAAAAGACGATTCGAGCTGCAGATTTTGATAAGCAATCCCTTAGAATCAAACTTTATGTAAACCGTAAAGCAGGAGGGAAGTACAATCCTACCAATCATGAGGTGGACTATTTTATTGAGCTTGAAACTACTAGAGACCCTTTTTACACCTTTAATGAAGATCGCTACGAAGTCGAACTTTTTAAAGATCACTATATATACGCTAATTTATTGGCGACCCTGAAGTCCAATGCTAAAATAATTAATGTGTTGGGGAGTATTTACGCTACCGAAAATGGCTATCAAAATTGTTTATTATTAAACGATAAAAAGATGGTAGTCGAAGCACTTCAAGGCAATTTGTTTTTAGTGAAAGGAACTACTATTATTACCCCTCCAACAAGTGATGGATGCCTCCGAGGTATTATTAGAAAACAACTCATTGAAATATGCAAAACCCTTCAAGAATATACGTTAGAAGAAAAATCGATTTCTTCATTCGACCTCCAAAAAGCGGACGAATTATTTATCACTAACGTTATGATTGGGATTCAACCTATAAGTAATTATCGTAAAAAGGTGTATAATAATGAGGTAGCTCTAATGTTACTTCAAAAATTGAATGTTAAAGTACGGTTGGCTTCCTAGTTATAAGAAGGGTTTTCTGGAGCATTGGACCAAATTAGGTAATCGCCACCAAATTCGATCATTTTTTCTTTCCAAAAGGTCGCATCAGTCTCCCCTAAAATTCTATTTTTATAAGTATTTTGGCTTACCACCCAACTATTTACTTCCAGTTCTTGTTCTAACTGCTGATTACTCCAACCCGAGTAGCCTAAGAAAAAGCGAATTTCAGAATTCTTAATTTGATCTTCTTGAAGCAGGCTGGTAATTTCTTTAAAATCGCCACCCCAATAGATTCCATTTGAAATTTCGATGCTGTTGGGAATTAGTTCGGGTATTTTATGAATAAAATACAAATTGTCTTGCTCTACAGGGCCTCCATTGTAAATAGGAATGTTAGAATTTATTTCAGGAATAAAGTCGTTGATGCTATAGGGTAAGGGTTTGTTAAGGATAAAACCTACGGAGCCATTTTCATTATACTCTGCCAACAACACCACCGATCTATTAAAGGAAATGTCTCCAATGATAGAAGGTTCGGCAACTAGTAAAAGTCCTTTAGCAGGTTTTAAAGAGGTCATAATTTTTTATTCACTAACTAAATCTAAGTATTAATTTTAAAAAATGCAAGTTATTTGTGTAGTTCCATAGATTAAAGACCAAAAAAAAATCTCCATTTCCAAGGAGGAGAGGAGATTTTTTAAAAAATAAAGATAAATCTAGTTTACGCTATTGCTTAAATCTGATCCAGCTTTAAATTTAACTACGTTTTTAGCTTTAATTTTAATAGTAGCACCAGTTTGTGGGTTTCTACCATCTCTTGCAGCTCTTCTAGTAACTGACCAAGAACCAAAACCTACTAAAGAAACTCTATTTCCTTTCTGTAATGCTCCTTCTACTTCGATAAGCATACATTCTAATGCTTTTTTTGCTGCGGCTTTTGTAATTCCAGCATGTTCTGCCATTGCGTCAATTAAATCTGATTTGTTCATAAGTTGTAAAATTAAATTATTGGTTAAACTTTTATATAAATTCTCTTACAAAATTAACGGGATTATCGATTCACGCAAGTAATGACGTGCTAAATAGCGTTTTTTGTTGATAACTTTAGCACTTTGTTAATAAAGTGAAGTGAATTTAGTCAACTTTTATAAGTTCAATGATAATAAGGCTTTACAACATTTTTGAATTTTCATCAAAAACATAGCCATTTAAAAGTGACTTAATATCCATTTTTCGCTTACCTGGCATCTGTATTTCATAAATTGATAGAAAACCATTTTTGGCAGCTACTTTTAATTCATTTTTGCTTGTTACGATTTGTCCCAAAGGACACGAATGATTTTCAATTTTAAAGCCGCACAGGTATATTTTAACTGTTCCAATTTCGTCATGGTTCATGAGTTGTGACCATGCTGCAGGGTATGGATTAAGCCCTCGAATAAAAGCATCGATATTTTCAACACTGGTTGCCCAATCGATTCTAGTATTGTTTTTAGTTAATTTGGGAGCTGTTTTTAAAACCCCACTGTTGTTTTGTCTAACAGGAGCTTCCTTTTCGTTTTTTATGAGATCAACAGTTTTAAGGACTAGATTAGCTCCAGTATCCATCAAGATATCGTGAAGACTTCCAACCGTAGCTCCAGGAGGAACAGAAACCTCTTCTTTTAAAATTATTTCTCCAGTATCGATGGCATCATCAATAAAAAAAGTACTGACTCCAGTCTTTTTCTCCCGATTGATGATGGCCCAATTAATAGGAGCAGCACCTCTGTATTGCGGTAATAAAGAAGCATGCAAATTAAAAGTACCGTAGCTTGGTAAATTCCAAACCAATTTTGGGAGCATTCTAAAGGCAACCACGATTTGAAGATTGGCATTTAAATTTTTTAGTTGCTCTAAAAAGAAACCTTCTTTTAAATTAGTGGGTTGTAAAAGGGTTAAATCTTGCGACAAGGCATATTCTTTGACTGCTGATGATTTTATTTTTCGGCCTCGCCCTGCTGGTTTATCGGGAGCGGTTACGACCCCAACAACCTGATAACCACCTTCTACTAACTTTTGAAGTACACCAACTGCAAAGCCTGGGGTTCCCATAAAAACAATTCTTAAATCTCTCATCAATTTAGATAATATTCATTTTTGGTATTTATTTTTATCGTACCCGAGTCCATTAACTTTCTGAGTACAAACACCACTTTTGATTCGGTAAAAGTAAGTTTTTCTGTCATGAATCTGGAAGTCATTTCTTTTTCTTCAAGAAGATGTACTATTTTTTCTGCAATAATCGATAGCTCTGCTTTACTTGGAATTTTCTCCTGGGGAGCACACACAGAGCAAATTCCGCAGTTTTCAGCATTCCGCTCTCCAAAATACTTTAGAAGTTGGACGCTTTTGCAGGTGGTGTCGTTCGCTACAAATTCTAACACTGATTTTACTTCATTTTCTTTTTTATGATTTAAAGCTAACAATTGCTTAGAAACACGATTAATTGTTTTTTTATCCTCTCTTGGAACTATAAAAGTAATGGTCGCATCGGTATGAAACAATGTTAATTCCAAAACTCCTTCTTTCTCCATTTTTTCAAGTGCTTTTATGATGGTATTTACAGACTGCCCTGTTTTGGAAGCAATTGATTCAATTCGAATCGATGTAGGGGTTTCGAAAATACCGCCATACATTCTTAAAATAGTTTTACCAATAATAGCAATCGATGGGTGTTGATCTAAATACTTAATGAGTTTTTCAGAACTCATTTCAAATTTCAGAATAGATTTCCTTCCAAATTGCTTTGAGAGCTGAATAATTCCCAATCGTTCCAAAGCGGTGAGACCATTATACGTAGTCAGCGTATTTAGGTGGTAATGTTTACAAAATTCTAAGTAATTAAAACTATGACTTGAAAACTCACCTTCTCCATAGGGTATTTGGAAAAAATTACACAAAGAGCGATATAAACTTTTTATTTGATCGGTGTTTGGTCTAGAATCTAAGAATTGCTTTTTAATTAAGATTTTATCATAATCATTGTAAAGTATCATAGCAGCCGAATAGTTGCCGTCTCTACCAGCTCTTCCGGCTTCTTGAAAATAACTTTCTATACTTTCCGGTAACTGGAGATGAAAAACATACCGGACTTTTGGATGATCAATCCCCATACCAAAAGCATTAGTAGCAACCATAACAGTTATTTTACCTTGAAGCCAAGCGTTTAATCTACTTTTTTTATCCTCTGAACTAATTCCGCCGTGAAAAAAGTGACTTTTAATCTTCAGACTATTAAGTTGGTTACTGATCTCAACTGTTTTTTTACGACTACGGACATAGACAATGGAGGAGTATTCATTGTTTTTAAGAAGTTGTTCGATTTTATAGATTTTATCCTCTTGGTATACCACTTTATAAGCTAGATTTTTACGAGCAAAAGAGCCTTTTATAATGGCTGGATTTTCTAATTTTAACTGTACACCCATATCGGAAACTACCTCTGGAGTTGCTGTAGCAGTTAAAGCAATTACAGGAACTAATGGATGAAACGTTCTGAGGATATTACAATTTTTATAAGAGGGTCTAAAGTCATTTCCCCATTGCGATATACAGTGAGCCTCATCAATAGCAAAAAGGTTGACATCCATTTGCTTTATACAATTTTGGACTAATTCTTGGTTTAACCGTTCTGGCGATAAGTATAAAAACTTATAATTTCCATAAAGTGCATTGTCCAACAATATATTTAAATTTTGAAAAGAGATTCCTCCAGGAATAGACAAGGCTTTAATTCCTTTGTTTTTTAAATTAGTCACTTGGTCTTCCATCAATGCTACCAGTGGCGAAACAACAATACAAATTCCCTCTTTTGCAAGAGCTGGAATCTGAAAACAGACCGATTTACCTCCACCTGTTGGTAATAAAGCAATGGTATCTCTGCCGTTTAGGATCGTAGTTATAATCTCTTCCTGTTTTGGAAAAAATTGTGAGTGCCCCCAATGCTCTTTAAGTATTTGATGCGGGTTTTTCAATAATTAAATTTCTAAATGAGTTATCATAAATTTCATTCGTTCCTCTAAAGTTCCAAAAGGAACCTCAATGACTTCGTATCCATATTTTTGATAACTTTGGGTTAGAAATTTATGAATTTTTTCGGCTTCTTCATACGTTTCATATCGTTCATTATCTTGAATGTAGATATCTTTCCATGGCGGTAAGATAAAAACGGTACCATAGCGATACTTATTACAAGTTGTATGAAAACTTTCGGGATAGGATACATTCGTGAAATCCATATATGCCGTAACGTCTGGCAATCCACGATCATAAAATAGTATTGTTTTTTTAAAATGATCAACTTCCTGATACTGCTGTAAACGCCCTTTCAATAATAGTTGGCTAAACAAAATTGGATCGGATAAAAATAGTTGATCAATTCCCTTTTTTTTCGCCTCCAGTGTTACTTGTCTTGAAATTTCATGTTGACATTGATATCCATTTTCTTCTAAAAAATCAATTAGTGAAGTTTTTCCAGATCCAGGACCACCGGTAATGACAATTTTTTTGAGCATAATAAAAAAAGATAATATGCAAATAACGTAAATAATTATTGATAGCGAAACCTTATATTTGTAATCTGTAATAAATATATGATGCGGAACGAAAAAGATACAGCGGCTTTTTATAAGAAACTAAAGAAAAGTTTAAAGAACGACACCCAATGGCCTGCTCTTTATTTGTATAAATTTATTATTCCCACAAGCGAATCAAAAATTTCAGAAATTGAGGCTATATTTAACAATACCAATGCTGAAATCACAAAAAGAGACTCGTCTAAAGGTACTTATACCAGTATATCGATAAAGGTGAATATGAAATCTCCAGATGCGGTAATTGAAAAATATAAAAAAGTTTCTAAAGTCGAGGGAGTGATTTCTTTATAAAATTAGTATTTTGCATGCATTATTAGATTACTTCACATATTAATTCACCTTGTAGGTTGCTAAACCACATTTTATCCAAAAATTTTGATAGATCACATAGAATACAATTCGGAGAGAGAAAAACTTATTATACCTGAATATGGTAGACATATTCAAAAAATGGTAGATTTTGCTATTTCTAGAGAAACCAAAGAAGAAAGAAATAAAGTTGCGAATAGTATCATTGCAGTGATGGGAAACTTAAATCCACATTTACGTGATGTTCCAGACTTTCAACACAAACTTTGGGATCAATTATTTATTATCTCCGATTTTAAACTGGAGGTAGATTCACCTTATCCAATTCCAAAAAAAGAAGAACTCCAAGAACGACCGGAGTCTTTAAATTACCCTCAAAATTTTCCAAAATATCGTTTTTATGGAAATAACATCAAGCGAATGATTGATGTTGCTAATAGTTGGGAAGAAGGGGATAAAAAAGAGGCATTGGTTTTTACGATTGCCAACCACATGAAGAAATGTTTTTTAAATTGGAATAAGGATACTGTTGAAGATGATGTAATATTTAATCATTTATTTGAACTTTCTGAAGGAAAACTAAACCTCAAAAACTCCGAAGAAAAATTATTAGATTCGATGACTATTCTTAAAAATAAGAAAACCTACGGTCAAAAAAAACATCAAAAAAATTACAAAAACAATAAAGGCAGAGCTAGAAAAAAATATTAATAATTAAACAATAATAACCATAAACAATTGGTTGTTGTTTAATAAAAGAATCAAAACTAATTATTTTTATGGGATCATTTCGTATTGAAGGAGGTTGTAAATTACAAGGAGAAATTATACCTCAAGGTGCAAAAAACGAAGCGTTGCAAATATTGTGTGCTGTATTACTTACAGACGAGGAAGTTTTAATTAATAATGTGCCTGACATACGAGATGTCAATAAATTAATAGAAATTTTAGGAAACCTTGGTGTTACCGTTCAAAAATTAGGAAAAGGGGCTTATTCGTTTAAATCTGACAATTTAGATTTAGACTATTTAGAATCTGAACGATTTAAAGAAGAGGGTAGTGCTTTAAGAGGATCTATTATGATTGTTGGTCCATTATTAAGTAGATTTGGTAAAGGATTTATACCGCAACCAGGAGGTGATAAAATTGGTAGAAGGAGACTTGATACTCATTTTGAAGGATTTATAAAACTGGGCGCTACTTTTAGATACAATAAGGAAGAATGTTTTTATGGTGTCGAAGCTGCTAACGGTCTCAAAGGTACTTATATGCTTCTAGATCAGGCATCGGTTACTGGAACTGCCAATATTTTAATGGCTGCTGTTTTAGCCGAGGGAACCACCACTATTTATAATGCTGCCTGTGAGCCATATCTTCAACAGTTATGTAAGATGTTAGTTTCTATGGGCGCAAAAATTAATGGAATTGGATCCAATTTACTAACAGTAGAAGGAGTTTTGTCCTTACATGGTTGTCAACATAGAATCTTACCCGACATGATTGAAATTGGCAGTTGGATTGGGCTTGCAGCAATGACTAGAAGTGAGATTACTATTAAAAATGTAAGCTGGGAAAATCTTGGTTTGATTCCTGAAACTTTCAGAAAGTTGGGGATTACCCTCGAAAAATTGGGTGATGACATTTATATCCCTCGACAAGAAAGTTATGAAATCCAAGGTTATATTGATGGTTCTATTTTAACTGTTTCCGATTCCACTTGGCCAGGTTTTACTCCTGATTTGTTGAGTATTGTGTTGGTTATTGCAACGCAAGCAAAAGGAAGCGTACTTATTCATCAAAAAATGTTTGAGAGTCGTCTTTTCTTTGTAGATAAATTAATCGATATGGGTGCAAAGATTATTCTATGCGACCCACACAGAGCAACAGTTATTGGGCATAACTTTGAATATCCCCTAAAAGCAACCACGATGGTGTCACCCGATATTAGAGCTGGGATTTCTCTATTAATAGCGGCATTATCTGCCAATGGTACTAGTATTATTCAAAATATTGAGCAAATTGATCGTGGATACGAAAATATAGATGAACGTCTGCGAGCTATTGGTGCTAAAATTACAAGACTGGACTAGTTTATTTTTTTTGTTTATTTATTTCGTCTTGAAGCTTTCTTCTAATTTTTTGTTCTCGTTCTAGTGAGCGTTGTCTGAAATTTTCAAATTCATTATCGGTTTCCTCTAATTTTTCTTTGGTGGTTTTAATAATATTGTAGCTATTTTTAAAACGTACAAATAATAAAACGATAATTAGTAATAAAAAACCAAAACTAAAAAATACAAATAAATTGTAGGTAGACTTCTGTATCAATAAACCTAAAACATTAATAAATTTTTCTTTGTTTTTATAAATAGCTAATTCTTTTTTTGTGCTTTCTAGTTCACGAGTAAGCTTATCAATACTAGAGTTTTGAAGTGCTTTTTCCTTATCAAGGGAATTAATTTCTTGTTTAAAGCCTTTGATTGAATCGGATACATTACTGCGCAAAGTGTACAATTTTTCCTTTTTTACTACTTTGTATCCTTGATAATTATTGGATTTTTTGATCAAATCTTGAAATTGTCCTTCAATACTTAGTTCTTGAGCATGAGTACTATTAGTTAAAGCCAACAATAATAGGAGAAAAGGGAAATAAATTTTCATAACAATGGTGTGTCTAAGATGAAATAACCATACGCAAGATGCTAAAAATTGTTTAAAACTGACTTCAATTGCTCAACTATTTTATTTGAATATTTTATTTAAATTAATTCAACGATTTTAATTTTAAAGTTTTGGCTTATTAAAAACATTAATTTGTTATTTTTTTGTGAAAAACACTATAAATTAAATTAATTATGTTGTGTTTGTTTAGCTTTGTATTCTTTAAAATTAATTAAACATTATAAAAATGAAAAAACTTATTTTATTGACTTTTATATGTTCGTTGTCTTTATCAGTAAACGCTCAAATAAAGTCTCCGCAACCTAGTACTTCTCAAACTGTAACTCAAACTGTAGGTCTTACTAACATTGAATTGTCATACTCTAGACCTTCGATGCGAGAAAGAAATATATTTGGCGAATTAGTACCTTATGGAAAAATGTGGAGAACAGGTGCAAATAAAAATACCACTATTACCTTCGATAAGGATGTAATAATTGGTTCTAAAGAGGTAAAAGCAGGTACCTATGCAATATTTACGAAACCTAATGCGCAATCCTGGGAGGTATATTTTTACTCCGATACTTCTAATTGGGGTACTCCAGCTGCCTGGGAAAATGAAAAGGTGGTAGCTTCGATCAAAGCAAATGTAGTAGCTATGCCCATGGAGGTGGAAACTTTTACAATTTCGTTTGATGCCATAACCAATGACTCTGCTACTTTAGGATTTAGTTGGGATCATACTTATGTTGCTGTACCCATTTCATTTTTTACAGATACTCAAGTTACAAAAAGTATCGAGTCAGTGATGAGTGGACCGAATGCTGGAGATTACTATACAGCTGCTGTTTACTACCTTAACGCTGATAAAGATATTAAAAAAGCAAAAAACTGGATTGATAAAGCTATCGAAATGAGAGAGAATCCTGCTTTTTGGTATTACAGACAACAGTCTTTAATTTACGCGAAATCGGGAGATAAAAATGGTGCTATAAAAGCAGCAAAAAAATCATTAGCTCTTGCTAAAGAAGCTGGAAACGAGGATTACATAGCTTTAAATACCAAATCGTTAAAGGCATGGGAAGGTAAAAAATCAGAAGATAAATAAACTACTTTATCTCCTTTAAAAAAGCAGCTAAATTTAAGTTTAGCTGCTTTTTTTTATAGTTCATTGCTATTTTCTTCTTGCCCATTACTCATTAAATACGCTTTTAAAAAACTATCAATATCTCCATTTAGGACTTGGTCAACATTGCCAGTTTCATGAGCAGTTCGAACATCTTTAATTAATTTATAGGGATGCAAAACATAGTTTCTTATTTGCGAACCCCATTCGATGGCCATTTTATTAGCCTCAATTTCATTTCGGTGGCTTTGTTGTTTTCGCAATTCAATTTCATATAACTGCGACTTTAACATTTGCATTGCTTTCTCTCGATTTTCTAGCTGTGACCTGGTTTCAGAATTATGAATCATAATCCCCGTAGGTTCGTGAGTCAAGATGGCTTTAGTCTCGACTTTATTTACATTTTGACCACCAGCACCACCGCTTCTAGCAAAAGACCAGGATATATCTGCGGGATTAATAGCTATTTCAATCGTTTCGTCAGCCAGAGGGTATACATAAACTGAGGCAAAACTAGTATGTCTCTTTGCATTGCTGTCAAAAGGAGAAATACGAACCAATCGATGAACACCATTTTCTCCTTTTAACCAACCAAAAGCGTATTCACCCTCAATTTCAAGAGTGACCGTTTTAATTCCTGCCACATCTCCTGATTGAAAATTAAGTTCTTTTACCTTTAATTGATGTTTTTCGGCCCACATCAAATACATACGCATGAGCATTTCTGCCCAATCACAACTTTCGGTACCTCCAGCCCCTGCGGTTATTTGTAATACAGCGCTAAGATGATCTCCTTCGTCACTCAGCATATTCCTGAACTCAAGAGTTTCAATAGCCTCTAAGGCATCGTTAAAGCGTTTTTCTAGTTGTTCGGCAGTTCCTTCACCTTCTTTAAAAAATTCGAATAATACTTCGGTATCCTCTGTAATAATCAAGGCTTTATTATAGTCTGAAATCCATTTTTTCTTCGTTCGAAGTGACTTCATGAAAATTTCTGCATCTTTTGGATGGTTCCAAAAATTGGGATCGTAGGTTTTTTCTTCGTCGTTCGCTATTTCAATCTTTTTTCCAGCAACGTCAAAGATACCTCCTTAACGCATCCAGGCGCTCCTTAAGATCTTTTATTTGATCAAGTGTAATCATATAGTCCCGAACTATCGGTATTTTTTTGTTATTAAGTCCTCGTAAAAATAGAATTTAACAATTCATCTTAAAAGAAAATTCCAATATTTTTTATAGCTTTAAAAAAAATAAATTTTTATGAAATATGTAGTACTCTATTTGGTTGTTTTATTTAATCTGCATTCACTTTCTGCACAATTTATCGAAGAAAAAAAAGACTTAAAATTATATAATGGCTATTTTAATTTTTACTATTCAGCTACCGAAGGCAAAATATACCTAGAAGTAGACAAACTAAATAAAGAGTTTTTGTATACTCATTTTTTAGCTTCTGGATTGGGGTCAAACGATATTGGTTTGGATCGAGGGCAGATAGGGGATGGTGTCGTCGTTAAATTTATTAAAAGTGGTAATAAGATATTATTATTACAACCCAATCAAAAATATAGAGCAATTTCTGATAACGAATTTGAAAAAAAATCGATCGAAGAAGCTTTTGCAAAATCAATCATCTTTGGTTTCCCGATCAAAGAAATAAAAGACGAAAAATACATCATCGATTTAACTCCTTTTTTACTTCGTGATGCCCATCAAGTTTCTAAAAGATTAAAAGATAATTTACAAGGAAGCTATAAACTTGATGCTTCACGAAATGTATTGTGGCTTGAAAATACTAAGGCATTTCCGAAAAATGTTGAATTTGAATCCTTATTAACTTTTATTGGGGAACCAAAGGGTAAAAACATCGTTTCTGTTTCGCCAGACGCCAATTCCATATCCGTTAGACAACATATCGGGTTTATTGAATTGCCAGATGATAATTATAGTCCAAGAATTTTTAATGCCAAATCAGGTTCTTTTCCTATGTCTTACATGGATTATTCAACACCCGTTTGGGAACCTATCAAAAAACAATTTATATATCGGCATCGATTGCATAAGAAAAATCCAAATGAAACCCGCTCAGAGGCTGTTGAGCCTATAATTTATTATTTAGACCCTGGAACCCCTGAACCAATTCGTTCTGCTTTATTAGAGGGTGCAAGTTGGTGGAATCAAGCTTTTGAAGCAATTGGTTATGTAAATGCTTTTCAAGTTAAGATGTTGCCACCTGAGGCTGATCCCTTGGATGTTCGATATAATGTTATACAATGGGTTCACCGATCTACAAGAGGTTGGAGCTATGGAGGTTCCATTAATGATCCTCGAACTGGTGAAATTATAAAAGGGCATGTAAGTCTAGGAAGTTTACGAATAAGACAAGATTTCTTAATCGCACAAGCCTTAATGAACCGACCCTTCGGAAATGATGATCAAAATTATCAACCGATGTTAGAATTAGCCTTGGCAAGAATACGTCAACTTTCAGCTCATGAAGTAGGACATACCTTAGGTTTTGCACATAATTTTGCTGCAAGCGTTTCCGATAGGGCAAGTGTCATGGATTATCCACACCCAAAGATCACTTTAAAAAATGATGCTATTGACTTTTCTGAAGCTTACGCAGCGGGAATAGGAGCCTGGGATAAAGTTACCGTAGCTTATTCCTATAGTGATGTTCCTGAAAATCAATTGGAGAAAAACTATTTGTCTAATTTATTGACAGCGGCATTTTCTAAAGGCTTGTATTATATTTCGGATGCAGATGCGAGACCGCAAGGAGGGGCAAACGCTAAAGCACATTTGTGGGACAATGGTGCTTCTGGCACTGAGGAATTAAAAAATGTTTTGGCAGTAAGAAAGAAAGCAATTGAAAATTTTTCAATGGATAACATTAAAAATGGGGAACCTTTATCAAAACTTGAAGATGTGTTTGTTCCTTTATATTTTTATCATCGATACCAAACAGAGGCTGTAATCAAATTAATAGGGGGACTAGATTATACGTATGCTGTAAAAGGAGATTCTGGAATCGCTGTTCAAATTATTTCAAAAAAGGAACAAGAAGCAGCATTAGATGAGATATTGCAGACGCTCAGCATCAATACTTTAAAAATTCCCCACCGAATTCTTAAACTTTTCCCCCCAAGGGCGATGGGCTATGAGAGAACTAGAGAATCTTTTAAAAGTAATACCAATGTAGCTTTTAATAGCTTGGGGGCCGTTGCTACTGCAAGTGATCTGACACTCAAATTATTATTAAATCCTGAGAGAGCCAATAGATTAATTGAACAACATGCTATTTCAAATGCTAATATGAGTTTAAACGAAGTTCTAGCTAAATTGATAAGTCATAGTTTTGATTTAAAAGTTAAAACATCATATGAAAAAGAGATAGCGCATACCTTGCAATACATTACACTTCAAAATTTAATGAATTTAATTGCTACTGATCAAGCTTCACCTCAAGTTAAATCTGTTGCCAATGAAGCTTTAGATGATTTATTTACCTCTTTAAAATCTGATAAATCTACTTTTAACAATCAATTAATTAGAGAACTAATTAGTTTTAGGAAAGATCCGGAAAAGTTTGATGTTTATAAGGTTTCAAAAATCCCAGACGGGAGTCCTATTGGAAGCGCTCCATGTTTTATGAACTGAGGAACAGCAGATGATGAGTCAAGAAATAGTTGTAATTTAATTTTTGTAAAAGTTTAAAATATTAAAATTAATAATGAATCTAAACTCAAAAATCTTAATTTTGGATTCAGAATAATCAAATTTTAATTTTTAAATTTATCTTGATAAGTAAAGAATTCACAATGAATATAGATTTACGAAGTGATACGGTAACCAAGCCTACAAAAGGAATGTTACAAGCCATTATTAAGGCGCCAACTGGAGATGATGTTTATAAAGAGGATCCTACTGTAAATCAATTAGAACGTAGATTTGCAGAAATGTTTGGCATGGATACAGCACTTTTTTTTCCGACTGGATCTATGTCTAATCAAGCTGCCATAAAATTACATACACAACCAGGCGATCAACTAATTTGCGATAAGTGGGCTCATGTCTATAATTATGAAGCTGGAGGAGTTGCATTTAATAGTGGAGTTACCTGTAATTTAATTGACGGCCATAGAGGAATGATTACAGCCTCAGCAATTGAAAAAGGCATTAGTCCAATTTCAAATTACCATACGCCAAATACGACCTTGGTTTGTCTAGAAAACACAACGAATAAAGGGGGAGGTGCTTGTTATGATTTTGAAGAGTTTAAAAAAGTAAGAACTTTATGTGATAGCTTCGGCTTAGGCTTGCATTTAGATGGTGCAAGACTCATGAATGCTTTAGTTGCAAAAAATGAAGACCCAAATAGCTATGGAAAAATATTTGATACGATTTCTGTCTGTTTAAGCAAAGGTCTTGGAACTCCACTTGGTACTATTTTACTTGGTAGTAATGAATTAATGTCAAGAGCTATCAGAATCCGAAAGATTCTTGGTGGTGCAATGCGACAAGTTGGTTTCATGGCAGCAGCAGGATTGTACGCCTTGGATAATCATTTTGAAAGATTAGCTGAGGATCATCAAAAAGCATCAGAAATTGCTCAAACACTTCAAAAATTAGATTATATAAAGAAAGTAGAACCCGCTGATACGAATATTGTTATCTTTAATTTAATAGATGAAATGTCAAAGGATCAATTTATGAATGATATGTTTGAAAACCATATACAAATTAGCGATATGGGACAAGGTAAACTTAGAATGGTAACTCATTTAGATTACACAGATGAAATGCATCATATTGTTCTTAATGTTCTTAAAAATTATGAATATTAAAACAAATCCATTCCAGGTATTTTTGGCATTCCTTCACTAGCAACAGCAGCAATTTCTTTCTCATTTATAGTCGTCGCTTTATCGATGGCTTTATTTAAAGTTAGAATTAAAGATTCAACTAGTTGTGTTTTATTTTGCAATAAGCAATCATCTATTTGAATATGCTTTAGTTCTCTATTCGCAGTAATCGTAACTTTTAAAAAGTTATCACTACTTTTTTCATCTATTAAGACCGTGTTCATTCGTTGTTTTGTGGCTGCTACTTTTGCCTGGGCTTCTTTTAGTTTACCCATCATTCCTTTTAAATCTCCAAACATGATATATATTAATTTGAAACAAAATTAGTATATTGTAATCAAACTAATCTATAAAATCCTAATGAAAAAAACATTAATTTTTTCGTTGCTAACGCTTATTTTTGTTGCTTCTTGTAGAAACAAAGAAATATCTAAAACGACTATGGAAATACAAGCTCCTAAGGCAGACAAAATAGAAAAACATTTAGAGAAGCATGGTGATGTTAGAATAGATAATTATTACTGGTTGAATGAACGTGATAACGAGGAAGTAATCGATTATCTGGAGCGTGAAAATGATTATTATGATCGGATGACCGAACATACAAAAGATTTTCAAAAAAGTTTATTTGAAGAAATGAAGAGTAGAATCAAGGAAGATGATGAATCTGTTCCTTACCGTTTTAATGGCTACTATTATATCACAAAATATGAAAAAGGTAAGGATTATCCAATTTACACAAGAAAAAGAGATAGCTTAGAAGCCGAGGAAGAATTGCTTTTCGATGTAAATGAAATGGCCGAAGGACATTCCTATTATAATTTATCGGGCTTGAGCGTAAGTCCTGACAACACAAAAATATCTTTTGGAGTCGATACGGTAAGTCGAAGAAAATATACCATTTATATTAAAGATTTATTAACTGGCACTATTTTGGACGAAACCATTCCGCTTACTACCGGTGGATCCACATGGGCGAATGACAATAGCACCTTATTTTATACTCAAAAAGACGAACAAACCCTGCGTTCCAACAAAATATTTAGACATCGGTTAGGCACTTCATCGCTTAACGATGAGCTTATCTTTACTGAAGAAGATGAAACATTTGGAACTTTTGTTTTTAAAACAAAATCCAAAAAGTTTTTAGTAATTGGAAGTTACAGCACCTTAACTTCAGAATATAGAATTTTAAATGCAGATACTCCTTTTGAAGATTTTAAGATTTTCCAACCCAGAGTTAGAGGACTAGAATATTCTATATCTCATTACGATGATTCTTTTTATGTATTAACCAATATGGGTGGAGCTAGTAATTTTAAATTGATGAAAACATCGGACGATACTACATTGATGGATAACTGGGAAGAAATGATAGCGCACAGAGAGGATGTATTGCTGGAAGATATTGATATTTTTAAAGACTATTACGTAATTAGTGAACGTTCAAATGGTTTAAACAGGATAAAAGTTGTTAAATGGGATGGTACAGGTTCCTACTATTTACCCTTTGATAATGAGACGTATACAGCGTTTGTTTCAGTTAATCCTGAATTTGATTCTAAGGTATTACGGTATGTTTATAACTCTTTAATAACTCCTTCGTCTATTATTGATTTTAATATGGATACACGTGAACAAATTATTCTGAAGGAAACAGAGGTTTTGGGTACTGGTTTTAATAAAAATAATTATGAATCTAAAAGGATATGGGCTACTGCAGCTGACGGTACTTCAATACCTGTATCGATGGTGTACAAAAAAGGAATGAAGATGAATGGTAAAACTCCCTTACTACTTTATGCGTATGGATCTTATGGAAGTACGGTAGATCCCTATTTTTCAACGGTAAGATTAAGTTTATTAGATCGAGGATTTATTTTTGCAATCGCCCATGTAAGAGGAAGTGAATACCTTGGAAGATCCTGGTATGAGAATGGAAAATTATTAAAAAAGAAAAATACATTTACCGATTTTATTGATGTATCTAAATATTTAATTGCTAATAAATACACTTCTTCCAAACATCTGTATGCAAATGGAGGCTCAGCTGGAGGCTTGTTAATGGGAGCAATTACAAATATGGCTCCAGAAATTTATAATGGTGTAGTAGCAGAAGTTCCTTTTGTTGATGTAACTACCACCATGTTGGATGAATCTATTCCATTGACTACTGGGGAGTATGATGAATGGGGAAACCCAAATGAAAAGGAATACTACGATTACATGACTTCGTATTCTCCTTACGACCAAGTAGCGATTAAAGATTATCCTAATTTGCTGGTCACTACTGGACTTCACGATTCTCAGGTGCAATATTGGGAACCTGCAAAGTGGGTTGCTAAATTGAGAGATATGAAAACCGATAGCAATTTACTTTTACTTCATATAAATATGGAGGCTGGTCATGGTGGAGCTTCAGGAAGATTTAATGCACTTAAAAAGTATGCCAGGTCTTATTCTTTTTTGTTAGATTTAGAAGGGGTAAATAAGTAGTTAGTTTTTTTATCGTAAATTTGAACTCTAGAAAAAAGAGTAATATTTATTTTTTTTCAAAATTTCTTTTATGAATAAAAATTTAAATGTTTATGACAACGTATTAGGTCTAGTAGGTAACACACCATTAATTAAACTTAATAAGATTGTCTCGAAATTCCAAGGAAGTTTTTTTGCAAAAGTTGAGGGGTTTAATCCTGGACACTCTACCAAAGACAGAATAGCGCTTTACATCATTGAACAAGCTGAAAAAAAAGGGATTTTAAAACCAGGTGATACCATTATTGAAACGACAAGTGGTAATACAGGTTTTAGTCTAGCTATGGTAAGCATTATAAAAGGTTATAAATGTATACTTGCAGTCAGTTCAAAATCCTCGCCAGACAAAATAGATATGCTCAAAACAATGGGAGCAGAAGTCTATGTGTGTCCAGCTCATGTTTCAGCAGAAGATCCCAAATCTTATTATGAAGTTGCTAAGAGACTTCATAAAGAAATTGAAGGCTCCATATATATCAATCAATATTTCAATGAACTGAATATCGAAGCTCATTATAATTCTACAGGAGCTGAAATTTGGAACCAAACAGAAGGTAAAATTACGCACTTAGTAGCTTGTAGTGGTACTGGAGGAACTATTTCTGGTACTGCAAAATTCTTAAAGGAACAAAATAAAAATATTGAAATTATAGGAATAGACGCTTATGGTTCTGTTTTGAAAAAATATCACGAAACAAGGGAGTTTGATAAAAATGAAATTTACCCTTATCGAATTGAGGGCTTGGGAAAAAATTTAATTCCCTCGGCAACAGATTTTGATAAAATAGATCGTTTTGTAAAAGTTACGGACGAAGGAAGTGCTCATTCAGCAAGAGAAATAGCAAGTAAAGAAGGATTGTTTGTAGGTTATACAAGTGGTGCTGTATTAGAGGGGTTAAAACAATTAAATGCCGAGGGTGTTTTTAATAATGAAAGCGTCGTAGTTGTAATATTTCCAGATCATGGTTCAAAATACATGAGTAAGGTTTATAATAACGAATGGATGGAACAGCAAGGATTTATGGAAAAAAATAAATCAAAAGAAGCTGAAATACATTACGTTAAATAAAATAAATAGAATTTTAAATCTGAGAAAAGCTACTCCTACGTAGCTTTTTTTTGTTATTTCTTATGTGCATGTCTTTTGTTATGCTACAAAAAAAATAGTATTTTTGTAATCCTTAATTTTTAAGAAGATGAAAGATTTATTCGATAAAATATACAAAAGCAAAGGACCACTCGGTAAATGGGCTGAAGTAGCCGAGGGCTATTTTGTTTTCCCAAAATTAGAAGGTCCAATTTCAAATCATATGAAATTCCAAGGTAAAGAAGTTATTACTTGGAGTATCAACGATTACTTAGGATTGGCAAATCATCCTGAGGTAAGAAAAGTAGATGCTGAGGCAGCTGTAAAATACGGTTCGGCTTACCCTATGGGAGCTAGAATGATGAGTGGTCATACTGATTTACACGAGCAGTTGCAGAATGAATTGGCAGAATTTGTTAATAAAGAAGCTGCTTATCTTTTAAATTTTGGCTACCAAGGAATGGTTTCAACGATTGATGCCTTGGTTTCTAAAGATGATATTATTGTCTATGACGTGGATGCACATGCCTGTATTATTGATGGAGTTAGACTACACATGGGTAAACGATTTACCTATAAGCATAATGATTTAGTAAGTATTGAGAAAAACTTACAAAGAGCCACTAAAATGGCAAAAGCAAGTGGGGGTGGAATTTTATTAATTTCCGAAGGTGTATTTGGAATGCGCGGAGAACAAGGAAAGTTAAAAGAAATAGTAGCGCTTAAGAAAAAATACAACTTTAGACTGTTTGTAGATGATGCTCACGGTTTTGGTACTCTAGGTAAAACTGGAGCTGGTGCTGGAGAGGAACAAGGTGTTCAGGACGATATTGATGTATACTTCGCAACTTTTGCGAAATCAATGGCTAGTACAGGAGCTTTTATTGCTGCTGATGACGAAATAATAACGTATCTTAAATACAACCTCCGATCTCAAATGTTTGCCAAATCATTGCAAATGCAATTGGTAGAAGGAGCATTGAAGCGTTTAGATATGTTACGTACCATGCCAGAATTTAAAAATAAACTCTGGGAAAATGTAGATGCATTGCAAGGTGGTTTAAAAAAGCAAGGCTTTGATATTGGAACCACTCAAAGTTGTGTGACTCCAGTTTATCTAAAGGGATCTATCCCAGAAGCCATGGCTTTGGTAAAAGATTTACGTGAAAATCATGGTATATTTTGTTCTATAGTAGTATATCCAGTTATACCAAAAGGTTTAATTTTACTACGTATGATCCCAACTGCTTCTCATACTTTAGACGACGTAGCAAAAACATTAGAGGCATTTAACTCGATACGTGAGCGTTTAGAGAACGGTATTTACAAAAGACTTTCAGCAGCAGTTGCAGCTGCAATGGGAGAATAGTTATTTAGGTTCAATAATAAGGAATACCGCAGTGCTATCACCAATGTTAATCACTTCGTGCCATTCGATACCGTTATTGTTAAAATAACTTCCAGTTTTAACGTTTACAATTCTGGTTCCAGTAGTATCTTTAATTTTAAAAGTACTTCCCTCCAATGTATATCCAAAATGTGGTAAATGATAATGTCGCTCATGACCTACACCTGGCTTAAAGGTACATTTTAAAATACGTTGATATTTATTGTCTTCAATTTTTTCACAAACTTTTTTACCGTTCCATCCTGCTGATAACGGATCTGGAAGTAACGATTTTGTTTTACAGGAGCTTAGTAAAAGAACAGTCATAAAACATATAAATACAAAAAATGGTTTCATAAGTTTTTTAAATAAATTCTGAACGTACTACGCTCTTTATGTTTCACAGGACTGTTATGTTTCCATAATTGTTGCACCGCTACATTTTCTTCAAGTTCCGGGTTAGTTTCGGTTTGTGTAATCCCTTTTCGTCTAAAAATCGCACTTACTTCATCAAATATGAGAGCAGTAATTCCCTTTCCTTGGTATTCAGGATCTACGCCGATCAAGTAGAAAGCTGCAGTGTCATTTTTTCGTTGAGCCTTCATTAAATGATACCATCCAAATGGGAATAGTGATCCGTTTGCTTTTTTTAGTGCTTTTGAAAAGGAGGGCATTACTATGGAAAATGCAATTAATTTTTTGTTTTTATCCATAATACAAGTGATATATTCTGGATTAATGAAATTAAAATACTTATCCTTATAATGATCAATTTGGTATTGTTGAATAGGTACAAATGTTTGTAAAGAATTGTATGTTTTATTTAACAAACCAAACATATCATCGACATACGGTAGTATATTTTTTTTCTTTTTAAATCTGACAACTTCTAAATTATACTTTTCCTTTATTAAGTTAGAAAATCGTTTAACTTTTGGTAGATGTTCTGATGGATTTAGCAATCTAAATTCTACCCATGTTGCCTGTTTTTGAAATCCTAATTTTTTTAAATGTTCTGCATAATAAGGATATTGGTACCAAGTAATCATCGTATTTAACTCTTCAAAACCAAAAGTTAATATACCAGCCTTTTCCATATTTGAAAATCCAACGGGACCTTCCGCATATTCTAATTTATGTAGTTTTCCAATTTCAATTACTTTTTGCAATAATGCTTTAGTAACCTCAATATCATCAATCATATCCAGCCAACCAAAACGAACTTTATTTTTCTTTTGTTCCTTTACTTCTATATGGTTAATGATCACAGCAATCCTTCCTACTATCTTTTTATTTTTAAAAGCTAGATAATAAGTAGCCTCGGCATTTTTAAAAACAGGATTATTTGCCTTGTCTAAAGTTTCTAGTTCATCATTTGTTAGAGGAGGTACCCAGTATTTGCAATCTTTGTATAATGAAAATGGAAATTTTACAAATTGTAATATTTCCCTTTTAGATTTTATTTCTTTTACTTTTATCATTGATTTCAATTACAAATTTACTCCATTGTTACTTTCAGGTTAATACCATCCATTCGTTTATTTTTTTTCTTTTTTGTCTTGTTTTTTTCTTTTCTTTTTTTTGTTCTTCCAGCTCTCCCTTTTTCTTCTATATATTGATCGTTTGCATGCATATCCAACCTATAAGATATGCCTAATCTTCCAAATTGTCTAGAAGGAGTGTCTTTAAAGTTCATTAAAAATGCGACATCTACTTGAAAATCTTTACTTACTAAATAGGCTGCACCACCCCTAATTATTTGATCTGCATAAAAATCACTTTTTATTCCCTGGTTTTCAATAAAAGCCGAAAGTTTTGCATTAAAGGTATGGGTTAAGGTTAAAATATAAGAATAGGATTTTTCATCCAACGTAATTCGTTCCCCAATAAGATTTATGACAAATACCCAACTCCCCCAATTATTTTGAGTTGCTATTGCGACAGTTGGACTTATTTCTATTCCTGTTTTTAATTCTGGATTAAAAAATGTTAAGCCATTATTAGAAAGGTGTGTTAAAGGGTTATTTGCTTGATCAAAATTTGCTCCTGCGTATACAGATATTGCTGGTATTAAGTCTTTCCATTTAAAACTATTATTGGCCTTCCAACTGTATAGGTTTGGTTTTTCAATTTGTCTTTTTCGATAAGGATCAAAGAATAAATACTTAGCACCTATGGTATTAGTGTTAAAATTACTTTCTTTAAAGTTGTCGCCAGAATCAATTAATGAAACAGCATTTGATTGGTAAGCTCCAATCAAACTAATTTCTAGCTCTTCTTTCCAAATTCCATACCTAAAATTATAATCAATGATAAAAGCATCTGTTTTTTTATTTAAGATTGAATGTTCCTCTTTGCCTAGTCCAAAACCAGTTTCAAATTGTAAAACATCTTTTCCAACAGAAAATGCTCCCTGCGAAAATCCTGGGCGATTAGAATTTATCGTTTCTGTATATTGAGCAAATACTGAAATTGATACAAATAAAAAAAGAAATAAAATTTTACTACGCTTAATGACCTTAAAGTTTTTGGTTAAATTCAAAGATATAATTTATCATTTATTTAATACTAGTTTTTACAAAATTATCCAATCTATTTGTATTTTTGAACAACAATTAAATATGAATATGAATCCCTTTTTAGAAACGGTATTAACAGTACTTTTGGTATACTATGGGTTAAAAATTTTATTTAAGTTTTTAAAACCCTATTTATTAAAATATATGGTCAAAAAAGCTACAAAAGGTTTTGGAAATGCTTTTGGTGAAAACCCTTTTCAACCAGAAAAAGCTAGAAAAAATGAAGAAGGAAAAATTACAATTGATCCTTTAAAGTCTAGTACGAAAACTTCCAAATCGAAAGTAGGAGAGTACATCGATTTTGAAGAACTTGACTGATCTGTGAAAACTTCTTTTCTGTTATTTTAAAAGAACTCCACATTTTTTCATAAATTCCCCAAGTATTTTTAAAATCTAGATGAAACAACTAAAAAAGTTCCTGCCCCATATTATTGTATTCATTTTATTTACAATGATTTCTCTTACTTATTTCAGCCCAGTTTTACAGGGTAAAAAAATATTTCAGAGTGATATAGTTCAATATACTGGAATGGCAAAACAGCAGAACGATTTCAGAAAATCGACTGGCGAAGAAACTTATTGGACCAATGCTGCTTTTGGAGGAATGCCTACCTATCAATTAGGTGCAAAATACCCTCATAATTATATAAAAAAACTAGATTTAACTTTACGGTTTTTACCAAGACCTGCTGATTATTTATTTCTTTATTTCGTTGGTATCTATATACTTTTTTTAGTACTAAAATTAGATTACAAATTGGCTTTTATAGGAGCCTTAGCCTTTGGATTTTCAACATATTTGATCATTATTTTAGGTGTAGGACACAATGCAAAAGCACATGCAATTGCATATATGCCGTTGGTTTTAAGTGGAATTATTTTAGCCTTGCGAGGAGAATTCTTTAGAGGTTTTTTACTAACTACGATTGCCTTGGCGCTAGAGCTGGTTGCAAATCACTTCCAAATGACTTATTATTTGCTTTTGTTAGTTTTGGTAATCGGTCTTGTGTATTTAATCGATTCTTATAAAAATAAAACATTACCGACTCTTTTCAAGGGTATAGGAGTTTTAGTGGTAGCAGTAATTTTTGCAATAGGCCTCAACGCCACTAATATTTTAGCAACAAAAGAGTATGCAGCTACTTCTACTAGGGGGAATAGCGAATTAACAATTAATCCTGACGGAAGTGCTAAAGTGGCTAATAAAGGACTCGACTACGATTACATCACAGAATATAGTTATGGGAAGTTAGAAAGCTTTAACTTATACATCCCTAGGTTTATGGGTGGAGGGTCTTCAGAACCTTTACCTGACAACTCAAAATCATTAGAGGCTATTATGCAATTAGGAGCTTCTTCTCAAGAAGCTAATCAAATTTTAAATCAAGTACCCATGTATTGGGGTGATCAACCGATAGTAGCTGCACCTGCTTATGTTGGTGCTGTAATTATTTTCCTGGCTTTACTATCCTTATTTCTAATTAAAGGTAAATTAAAATGGTGGTTAGTTTCAGGAATTCTAATAAGCTTGCTCTTATCTTGGGGGAAAAATTTAAGTTTTATTACCGACTTTTTTATTGAATACATTCCACTTTACAATAAGTTTAGAGCGGTATCTTCTATACAAGTATTATTGGAGTTATTGCTTCCGATTCTAGCAATCATTGGATTGCAACAGTTTCTATTTACTTCTGAAGGATTGGAGAAAAAGAAAAAAGCGCTTATGTATGCTACAGGAATTACTGCCGGAATAACTATCATGTTCATTTTATTTAAATCTTTCTTATTTGATTTTACAAGTCCCTACGATACTTATTTCATGAAAGATTTAGGTCCAAGATTTGTTGCTGCCATGGAAGAGGATAGAATGACATTGTTTACCAGTGATGCCCTTAGATCCCTAATATTTGTTTTGTTATCAGCTGGAATTTTATGGTTTTATTTTAAATCAAAACTCAAACAAGGAACAGCTGTTGTTTTGTTCGCAATATTAATAGTATTTGATTTGGTTGGAGTTGACAGAAGATATGTAAATAACGATGATTTTGTAAAGTCTAGAATTATGGACCATCCTTTTCAAGAAAACTTCGCAGATAAAGAAATTTTAAAGGATACAGCGTATTTTAGAGTTTATGACGTGACTTCAAGCCCATTTAATAGTGGTAAAGCAAGTTATTACCACAATGCATTAGGCGGTTACCATGCGGCAAAACCTGGACGAATTCAGGATATCGATAATTTCTATTTAAGTAAAGGAGATATAGGGATACTAAATATGATGAATGTACGATACATCATCACCCAAGGAAAAAATGGAACAGCTTTCCCTCAACGTAATCCATACGCAAACGGTGCTGCTTGGTTCGTAGAAAATGTATTGATCGCCCAAAACACCAATGAAGAATTATTATTGCTTGATAGTCTAAATACTAAAAGTACAGCCATAATTCATAAAGAATTTAGTGATAAATTACCTTTAGAAGATACTAAACGAGATTCCACAGCAACTATTAAATTAAAGAGTCATAATCCAAACCATCTAGTTTATGAATCAACTACCGAAACTTATCAATTAGCGCTTTTTTCTGAGGCTTATTACCCGGATGGTTGGAATGTATACATAGATGGAAATTTAGTGGAACATTATAGAGCAAATTATATTTTGAGAGCTCTCACGATTCCAAAAGGATCTCATACTATTGAATTTAAATTTGAACCCCAAGTTATTACTATCGGCAGTCGATTATCATTGGCTAGTAGCATTTTATTTTTATTGGTATTTGCTGGAGGCTTTTATAGGAATAGCAGAAAGAAAGTACCATCTAATAATGAATAAAAAGTTATGAAACGTGTACTAGTAATTACTTATTATTGGCCGCCAGCTGGTGGTCCAGGTGTTCAAAGATGGCTTAAGTTTATTACTTATTTTAAAGAGTTTGGAATTGACCCTATCGTTTTTATTCCAGATAACCCTCATTATCCCTTAATAGACGAATCTATTAGTTCTGAGCTTCCAAAAGGAATTCAAATCATTCGATTTCCAATAAAAGAACCTTATAGATTTGCAAATCTATTTTCAAAAAAGAATACAAATCGGGTTAGTAGTGGAATTATAACAAAGCAAAAACAATCTGTTTTAGAAAAAGTCCTTTTATGGATTCGTGGTAATTTTTTTATTCCAGATGCCAGAGTAGGATGGGTAAAGCCATCGATAGGTTTTTTAAGAAATTTTATATCTGAACAAAAGGTAGAGGTCATTATTACTTCGGGCCCCCCTCACAGTTTACATTTAATTGGTAAATCCTTAAAAAAGGAAACAGGAATTAAATGGGTAGCAGACTTTAGAGATCCTTGGACAACTATTCATTATCACAAATCGCTGAGACTAAGCAAAAGAGCTCAAAAAAAGCATATTGCTCTAGAATCAGAAGTGTTAACAAAAGCAGATCATGTAGTTGTAACGAGTGCAACTACTAAACGAGAATTTCAAAAAATTACCAATACTCCCATTGAAGTTATTACTAATGGATACGATTCTATTGACGAATTTATACCTAACTTAGATGTAAAATTTACCTTATCGCATGTAGGCTCTTTACTAAGCAATAGAAATCCTATTATGTTATGGGAGGTGTTATCCGAACTGTGTTCAGAGGACTCCCAGTTTTCCGAAGATTTATTGATACAACTGGCTGGATCTGTAAGTGATGATATACTAAATAGTATTCGAAAATACGGTTTAACAAATCAGTGTTTATCGTTGGGATATTTGTCGCATCAAAAAGCAATTCAATTACAGTGTAATTCTCAGGTTTTATTATTGATTGAAATGAACCTTCCTGAGACGAAGGCTATTATACCAGGTAAATTATTTGAATACCTTGCCGCAAAACGCCCAATACTGGCAATTGGTCCTGTAGAAAGTGACGTTGAAAAAATCATCGAGGAAACCAGTTCTGGTTGCTATTGCGGTTATTCTGAAAAAGAAAAACTTAAAAACCAAATCAGCATATATTATCAGGCATATAGGCAAGGTCATTTAATTTTAAATTCTAAAGGGTTATCAAGTTTTAGCAGAAAAAAACTGACTTCTAATATGAGTAATTTGATTAAAAACTTATAAAAAAAATCCTCTTTAAAGAGTTGATACCCATCAGAGGATTTTTATCACTATTTTAGTACAGTCCTCTACTTCTTTTTCTTGACAAAGTAGTAATGCTATTTACTTGTTGACTCCTTTTAGTGTTCGAAGCTATATTTGAAGTCTTAGAGCTAGAATACCTAGTTGTTCGGTTTTGAGTATTCATATTTGTTTGAGATGAAACCTTCCTGCCATTTAATATTGTATTTCTATTACTTCTAAATCTATGACTACCAGTTAGAGTTGGTTTTGTATTTAAATTATTAACTAAACGATTTCCTCTAGGATTCTGATTGTTGGTTATTGGCTTAGTATGATTGACAGGTCTTGTTCTATTAATAACTGGTTTAGATGCAACAGCTACAGAAGTCCTTCTTCGAGATGGCTGATAATTTTTATTTTCTTCACACCGTCCACCTTTATAGTGGTTATATCTACCAGGGCGATCAAAATTTCTTCTACCATTCGCATAGGTATTATTGTTTCTACCTCTATTTCTATAATAATTGTGGTGAACTGTATAGCTGTAGCGAGTGGGCACGTAATTCCTTCTGTACGGATAATTATATACCAAACAGTTAGTGTAGGCAGGTCTAATGTAATACGAATGCCAAGGTCTGTAAGTGTAATGATAGTTAAAGGCATTAATAAAGCCAGAACTATAGGCGTAATATCCATAACGGTTGTAATGGATATAAAGCCCTCCAATTCTTGTAATTCGATTTCTATTATAGTATATATTTATAGTGCCTACTTGCGAAACTCTGCCAAATTCATCATAATAAATAGGTACATTTTCTACTTGAATAACGCCCCCATACATGTCGTACTGAACATACATCTCATAATTGTAACCAGCGTTATAACTAATGTTGATGTTTGGAGAATTATTTCCTAAATATGTGAAATCGAATTGACCATCTGGAAAAACTGAAAACTCAACATTCTGAACCTTAAAAATGTAGGAATTACCATAATTAATAAAATTTGGATTTAAGTTATTGTTTATGGTCTCCGTTGTGGAAGCAATCAAAGAAGAAAAACTAATAAGAAAGATTCCGATGGATAGTGTGATTGCTTTTTTCATAATAGATGTTTTTAATGTTTCTATTTATACATTACCAACGACCATGCCATATTTTTAAAGTACTGATATACAATATGAAAAAGGATATGGTTGCAAGCTATCATAAAAAAAAGAAGCTATCCTAAAACATAAAATCCGTCTTTTTAACTAAAAGACGGATTTTAAAAACAAACCAACTCAAACTTATTAATAAAATATATTACATAAAATTTGGAGCAATCATCGTGCCATAACATATTTAAAAATATATTTATAACTTATTTAACAATAAATTGCACTATATTTTCTCAGATAAATAAGCGGCAGTATAAGATTTTTTGTTTTTAGCGACCTCTTCCGGAGTTCCTTGCGCAATCAAGTCGCCACCTTTTTCGCCGCCATCAATTCCTAAATCAATAACATGGTCGGCGCACTTAATTAAGTCCATATTATGTTCTACTACAATTACAGTGTGGCCTTTGTCTAACAATGCATAAAAAGACTTTAATAATTTATTAATATCATGAAAATGTAAACCTGTAGTTGGCTCATCAAATATAAAAAGAGTCTTTTCTTTGGTGGTCCCTTTAATTAAAAAGGATGCTAATTTAATACGCTGTGCTTCTCCACCCGAGAGGGTAGAAGAGCTTTGTCCTAATTGTACATACCCCAAACCAACATCTTGAAGCGGTTGCAACTTGTTAGTAATTTTAGTTTCTCCATTGGTACTGAAAAAGTGGATCGCATCCTCTACCGTCATCTGTAATACGTCGTGGATATTTTTTTTATGAAACTGAACTTCCAATACTTCTTTTTTAAACCGTTTTCCTTTACAAGCATCACATTCTAAATGAACATCTGCCATAAATTGCATTTCTATAGTAACTTCACCTTCACCTTTGCATTTTTCACAACGACCACCATCAACGTTGAACGAAAAATGTTTGGGTTTATACCCTCTAATGTCAGCTAATTTTTGTTTTGAAAATAAACTTCTAATATCATCATAGGCTTTGATGTATGTAACAGGATTGGATCTACTTGAACGTCCAATGGGGTTTTGATTTACAAATTCTACATTTTTAATACTTGAAAAATTCCCTTCTAATTTGCTAAATTGCCCAGGCTTTTCGCCATAACCACCAACTTCTTTTAAAATGGCTGGATATAATATTTTTTTTACCAAAGTACTTTTACCACTACCAGAAACACCAGTAATAGCTGTAAAACAACCCAAAGGAAATTGAACATCTATATTTTTTAAATTATGCTGTCTGGCACCAAATAATTGGATACTGTTTTTTGAGGTTCTTCTTTGTGCTGGGATTTCAATAGAAAGGGTTCCGTTTAAATATTGAGCCGTTAGTGAGTTTGATTTTAATAAATTTTTATAATTCCCAAAAGCAACAACTTCACCTCCAAAACTTCCAGCTTCAGGACCTATATCGATAATTTCGTCTGCTGCTTTCATAATGTCCTCGTCGTGCTCTACAACGATGACTGTATTGCCTAAATCTCGTAACGACTTTAATACTTCAATAAGTCGTTCTGTATCTTTTGGATGTAGACCAATACTTGGTTCGTCTAAGATATACATGGATCCAACTAAACTACTTCCTAATGAAGTAGCTAGATTGATTCGTTGTGATTCGCCACCAGACAGGGTATTGGATTTTCGGTTAAGTGTTAAATAATTTAAACCAACTTTGTTTAGAAATTCCAATCGATTGTTAATTTCAATTAAAAGTCTTTTAGCAATTTCTTTATCGTATTTATTAAGTTTTAGGTTTTTAAAAAAAGCGGTTACTTTTTCTAGCGGTAATTCAACTAATTCTTGTAGGGAAGTTCCATTAATTTTTACATAACTAGCTTCTTTTCTCAAACGTTTCCCTTTGCAGGTGTTGCATATTGTTTTACCACGATACCTGGAGAGCATTACTCGGTTCTGAATCTTATAGCTTTTTGAGGTCAATTCTTCAAAAAAATCATTTAATCCTCTAAAGTGTTCATTGCCTTCCCAGACCAATAGCTTTTGATCTTCAGATAATTCAAACCAAGGTTTATGGATAGGGAAATCAAATTTATAAGCGGCATTTACTAGTTGGTCACGATACCAACTCATAGATTCGCCTCTCCATGGAAAAATAGCATTTTCAAAAACAGATAATGCAGTATTTGGAACTACTAAATCACTGTCAATACCAATAACATCACCATAACCTTCACAAGTTTTACAAGCTCCGTAAGGATTGTTAAAACTAAATAAATGAATGTTTGGGCTTAAAAATGAAATTCCATCAGCTTCAAAACGGTTATTAAATACCGTTAAAGAAGAATTGGAAATATTTTCGATCTGAAGTTCACCTTTTCCTTCAAAAAAAGCGATCTCTACGGCATCTGCCAATCTATTTAGAAAATCTTCATCATTCTTAGTAATAATACGGTCTACTACTAAATAGATTTTTTTTGGCAATTTTTCGCCTTTTAAATCGTCGAGTCTAACAATGCGATCCCCCAACTTAATTCGGGCATATCCTTGTTGTAATAGGGCGAGTAATTTATTTTCAATAGTTCGCCCTTTTTCTAATATGATAGGAGCTAGAAGGAGAAGTTTTTCACCTTCCTTAAATTCTTTTAAAAAATTAATAACATCGGTAACATTATCTTTCTTTACTTCTTTTCCAGAAATTGGAGATATGGTTTTACCAATTCGAGTATACAACAATTTTAGATAGTCATAAATTTCAGTCGTTGTTCCAACAGTTGAACGTGGATTGGTTGAATTTACCTTTTGTTCGATTGCAATTGCAGGAGAAATTCCCTTAATAGAGTCTACCTTAGGCTTATTAAGCCTTCCTAAGAATTGTCTGGCGTAGGAAGATAAACTTTCCACATAACGTCGTTGTCCTTCTGCATAAAGGGTGTCAAAAGCTAAACTTGATTTTCCGCTTCCAGATAAACCAGTAATCACAACCAGTTTATTTCTAGGGATAACTACAGAAATATTCTTCAGATTGTGAAGTTTAGCTCCCTGTATTACTATATTTTTTTTAATATTTATGGAATCAATATTCAAGTTTTTATTCTAATATTTAGTATTGAATTTTGCAAAGATAACATATACAATTTGAGATTTATAATAAGGTTCATCAATATTTTTTTTTTGAAAATAATTGTTTTTTTTTGCAATTGTTAATCTATTGTTATTATATTTACCCCAGAGTATAACCATAAAATCTTTTTTGCCTATAGCATAATATTACTTTTTTAAATAAAAATTAG
>Ga0206683_10000370_pt1 | contig 33644 bp, 30 predicted proteins | sample M280m12015metaG_FD_155483 | JGI IMG/M metagenome (GOLD analysis project Ga0206683, IMG submission 155483) | Ammonia-oxidizing marine archaeal communities from Monterey Bay, California, United States - M2 80m 12015 | ecosystem: Environmental > Aquatic > Marine > Intertidal zone | place: USA...
TTCATTTCAAATGCGCATCGGGCGAATTTTGCAATCCTGATCGCCAGAACCGAAGATGACCCTGAACTACCACAGGCAGCAAACACAGCTTTTATTATCGATCTTCCCTCCGATGGTTGGACTGAAGTGCGAGAAATTGAAACAATGCACGGATCAACAGGTCATTCTGAAATAGTTATCGAAGACCTCAGAGTTCACGACTCCCAGATGTTAGGTGGCAGAGGCCAGGGACATTTACTTGGTCAATACCGTTTAGGCCCAGCTCGATTAGCGCACTGTATGAGGTGGATTGCTCAGGCAGAGATGGCACTTGATATGACGGTTGAAAGGTCTTTAGAAAGATACAGTCACGGTTCAATCTTGGCTGAAAAACAAGGAATTCAGTGGATGATAGCTGATTCTGCGATGGAGCTTTATCAATGCAAATTAATGGTTCTGCATGCCGCCTCGAAAATTGACAACGGGGATGATTTCAAATCAGAAGTTTCAATGGCAAAACACTTCGTAGCAAACAGCCTTAACCGAATAATAGACCGTGCTATTCAAGTGCATGGCGCTCTCGGATATTCAACAGATACTCCCCTAGCCCACATGTATCAACATGCAAGGTGGTCCAGATTTGCTGATGGCGCTGATGAAATTCACCAAATGCGTATAGCTCAAAGGACAATTGCTGCCTTCAAGGATCACGGCTCGACTTCTTCGGCTACCGGAAACCTACCGATCTGAAAGTACTAATACCTACTAACTAGAATAACAAGGAGAAAAAATGCAAGAAGTTGTGATAGTAGATGCTGTTAGAAGCCCAATAGGCAAAAGAGGTGGAGGTCTTTCCAACTCACACTCTGTGGACCTACTGGGAGCGGTTCAAAGTGCCTTGTTTAGCAGAACAGGAATGGATCCCAAGGAAGTTGGTCAGGTCGTAGGTGGATGCGTGGGTCAAGTGGGCATGCAGACCATGAACGTAACTCGTACAGCATGGCTAACTGCCGGATTACCAATCGAAGTAGCTGCTACAACGGTTGATGCGCAATGCGGTTCTTCTCAACAAGCAACGAATCTCGCATACGCTCTCGTGGCTTCTGGAACTGTCGATTCTGCTGTTGGTTGTGGTGTGGAGCTTATGAGCCAGGTCGGCTTCGGAGCGACAATTCCTAAAGAACCTAACGCTGGGAGTCCAGTAAATCGCAACTACTTCGAGCATTTTGAGATGACCAGTCAGTTCGAAGGATCAGAAAGAATTGCTGATCATTGGGAAATTAGTCGGGATGATTGTGATGCATTCGGAAAACTTTCTCAAGATCGTGCCGCTAGAGCATGGTCAGAAGATCGATTTGCCACACAGATAGCTCCAATCGAAGTTCCAATTACTGATGAAGAAGGAAACCCATCAGAAGAGAGCGTCACAGTTACCCGCGATGAGGGGCTTCGTGAAACTACTATGGAGTCACTGGCAAGCCTCAAACCATCAGGACGTGAAAATGGGGTTCACACTGCTGGAACTTCTTCACAAATCTCTGATGGTGCTGGAGCGGTGTTGATGATGACGGCCCAAAAAGCAGCAGATCTTGGATTAAAACCTTTGGCAAAAATCGTTGACAGTTGCTTAGTCGGTTCGGATCCTGAATTTATGCTGACTGGACCAATATTTGCAACTGAAAAAATCCTAAATGACAACGGAATGAAAATAAACGATATAGACATCGTTGAAATCAATGAAGCATTTGCGTCTGTTGTTCTGGCATGGAAAAAAGAAACCAGCCCTGACATGGAACGTGTTAATCCAAATGGTGGAGCAATCGCTTTAGGTCACCCTCTTGGTGGTACAGGTGCGATATTGACAACTAAGGCCGTTCATGAACTCCACCGAACCGATACCGAACATGCATTAGTAACAATGTGTTGCGGTGGAGGTTTGGGTACCGGAACCCTTCTCCAACGTTTATAATTTTTGAATTTACTCTCATGTCAAACGTGAAAAATTGTTCAGCAGTCATCTTCAAAGGAGATGGCACTTGGGAACAAAAAGATGATTTCAAAATTCCTGAACCTCCGAAAGGTGGAGCAGTTCTTGCTGTTGAAGCCGTCGGTCTCTGTCACAGTGATGTCGCTCAACTAAACGGTCAAAAACATGTTCCAGGGGAAGTTTCGCCAACTGTTCCTGGACACGAAATAGTTGGAAGAGTTTACGACTTGGACTCTGATTCCGAACTGGGAGTTGAAATTGGAGATCGTGTAGCAGTAAACATTGTCGTCCCAACAGAACCTTCAGATTCAAATCCTTTCGGCATCAGCTGTTATGGATACAGCTTTGGACTAGATGATTCTGAGGGACTCTGGGGAGGTTATGGAGAGTACATGTCCATTCTTCCAAGAACTCAACTTGAATGTTTAACCAATGATATATCCGCTGAAGAGTTGACTATTTTTGAACCCCTAAGCAATGTCATTGCTTGGACAAGTCGGATCCGCTGGAATGAAAAAATGAAAGTTGTAATACAAGGACCTGGTCATATGGGCTTAACTTTTGCTGCTATGGCCAAACAAATGGGAGCGGAAAAAGTTATTGTTACAGGAACCAGTGAGGACAATCACAGGCTCGCCATAGCTGAAAAAATTGGAGCTGATCTAGTTATTGACGTATCCAGTGAAGACCCGGTCGAAAGAATCACAGATATCACTGGCGGTATAATGGCTGACCTCGTAGTTGATCTCAGTAGTGCTCCTCAAGTACCAGGGCTATGTTTTGATCTAGTCAGATACGGCGGCGATGTGATCTGGGCGGGTCTTAAAGACCGACAAGCGGTTCCAGTAGTGACAGATAATGCTGTTATGAGAGGAATTACTATTCATGGTGGAGCCGGTGGTACTAATAAATCGTTAAAAGAAGCTGTAGAAATTCTCAATACAAAAGAATTTCCAACTGCCCCCCTACTGGGCGAAGTCTTCGGAATGAATGAAATAGATGAAGCTATGGCGATATTGAATAGAAGCGCAAAAAATGACGCTGTGCGCGCTGTCTTATCCCATAAGCATCAATAATTTAATTAGTGAAAATTTCTCAGACTAACCCCAAACCAAGGGACAATCTGGGTGATCGACCACAGGATCTCCTGTGTGCATATTTTCATGATGTGCTTTTTTAGGAGCTCCCGGACGAATCTTGTAGGTGGAACCATCTCCACAATAACGAACTGAAATAGCCCGTCGTTGTCTAGAAGTTGAACTATTCGCACCCGCTCCATGAAGGGTTAATGCATGGTGCACAACTAAATCTCCAGGCTTTGTATCAAATCGAATCAAATCCAACTTTTCATCATCGATTTCAATATCAGGTAATTCATTTCCTTCTGTGTCAGGTAAAGATTCATTTACGACAAACCAGTTGGGTTTGAATACTTTCTTGTCCTTGTGAGAAGACCGAAGGTAAACAACTCCACCCGTTTCAGCATTCACGTCATCTAGAGGAGCCCAGACAGTGCATATACTTTCCCCTTCGACGTGGAAATATCCTAGATCTTGATGAAAAGCAGTTCTCTCTGCTGTACCGGGTTCTTTAATCAAAACAGAATCTTCATATAGGTAAATCTTTTTTGAGTTCATAAGTTTCGCTGCAATTGAAGGCAGGGGGGAGATTTTTGCAAATGCGGCAAAATTTTCATTCTCTTTCCAGTGATCTACTCCCGATAAAAATCTCCCACCCTTAATATTACCGTCCGTTAAAACCGCCAAACCTTGAGTCTCGTTTAAATCATTCCCGAGTGCTGTAAGGTCAGCAAACATTCGTGGCTCATTAAGAATTATCTTCAAAGATGAGTCGAGTAGTTCAATCCAGTCCTTGTGCAAAATTTCAGGCAAATGAACCACTCCCTCTAAAGTAAAAGAAGAGATCTCTGATTGAGTAATTGGTCTCAGTGGACTAGAAGAAGGGAATCTATCCATGCTTGTTCACGAACTTTTTGCTTTACTAAACATAGAACCTCTTAAATGCTTGGCGGTCTCTCACGAGACAAATGGGCACCTGCATCGGCTAAAAAGAACTGGCCAGTAATATTTTTGGCAAAATCAGAAGCCAAAAAAACAGATAAATAACCTAAATCTTCAATATCACTCATTCTTAGCAACGGGTTTGATTGTTCTATGGCAGAAACTCGATCTTCATCAAAAAAATCTACAACTGTTTCAGTCAAAGTCGTACCAGGAGCAATTGCTATAACTCTTATACCTATAGGTCCAAATTCCACTGCGGCTGTCTGAGTTAGATGATTTATTCCTGCTTTAGCTGCACCATAACCCGCCAAAAACGGACTCGGCCTTGTAGTTTCACCCGAACTGACATTAATAATGACTCCACTTCCAGAATCTTGCATATGTTTTGCTTCTGACTTCATAGACAAGGCTGTTACCAAAAGATTTTGTTCTATTACATCTCTCCATTTTTTCTCATCCATCTCCAATAGTGGAGCTGTTCCCTCTGATCCGAGCATTCCAATATTGTTAACCGCTACATCAATTCCTCCAAGTTTCTCAGAAGACTCATCAAACATTCTTTCAATCTGACCTTCTTCGCGAGCATCGCCAACAACGGGGAAAGATGACCCTTTGCTTAAAGCAGCTATCAGTTCGACGGTTTCCTGTGCTTTGTCGGCTCTTTTATCCAGAACAGCAACATCTGCTCCAGTTTGGGCAAACAGTGTGGCTATCGAGCGTCCTATTCCAGCACCAGCACCTGTTACAACGACATTCTTTCCGGAGTGATCAATTTCGATTGACAAATTAAACCTCCAGTACATCCAACAAGTCGTCCAAAGCTGAGTCAGCCCAGCTAGCAATAACTCCTTCTTCTGTGCCACCCAAAGGATGTGGAACTACCACAATTCTCGCCTTTGGCATTCCTAAGCTACTGGCAGCCGAGCGAGTCAGTTCTTTAAAATTTTCTGTGGTGAAAACGACAGCTGGCACTCCTGCTTTTTCAATTTCAATCAGATCATGGACACTCCACGAAGTACACGAACCTCAATCAGCTGAACCTGTTAAAACTAGTTGGACTTCTTCTGCAAGCATTCCAATCACTTGCGGATTGCATGCCGTAGCCGCATTAGCTCTTTCGCCTTTTCCAGTGGTTATCGAGAACTCTGCATCAACTCTGTCTGCAAGCCCTTCAGCAATCTTAGTTAGTAGTAAATTGGCATTTGGTTTACCGTTCTCGAGAACCCCAATTTTCCCGCCGGAAAATAAAGGAGTTGTCGAACACAACTCAACTACTTCATCTGTTACTTCACCTTCAGGACTGTAAATCTTCATATTCATAGATTAGACCATCTCCACTCCATTTATATTGGAACTGTCACACTTTGAGTCATTCCCCAACTAGGAACCACACATGAATGCTTTCCGGCACCTCCACTTACTAGAACTTTAATATTTTCAACCTGTTGAGTCATCGGAACTAATTCATCATCTGAAAGTAGCTGCATCCAGTTTGCCCACGCCAATAAGTTGAACTGTTCTCTAAACTGACCTGCTGGCATTCTCGCTTTCTCAAACAGGTAACCGGAAACATCTTCTCTAGTCCAACCTTGATTCGATGCGGCCGTGGCATGTTCAGGACAAAGAATAACGAACCATTCACCACCTGAAATACAGGCATTATTAACTCCAAAAGTTGTCATAACTGAAGCAGCCTTATCAAGTATTCTCTCTATATTTTTCGATTCCATATCGTGAAAATTGTGCGGATTTTCTCCACAGTGAATAGTAAGTGCACTTTCTGAATTGACTCCAAGTGAAACCGGATACGAATCCCAAGGATTTTCTTTTTGATTCTCTGCAATGCAATAGGTGTATTTAGAGGGTTGACCCTGAGTGGAAGCATCACCCGGACCTGGTACAGCGCCAGCAATATGCAACAACACGAGTCGTATTGCCCTCCCAACCGTTGCATTTGCTCGATTACCGGGACCAAATGTCCCTAAACCCGAGTTGAAACCAAGGTCATCCACTGCATTTCCGTGAATTATCAACAATGGAGAGACAGGGTGAGTGGTCGTGTTAACTCCACGCAAATTTACCTTTTGGTGTCCTAAGGCCTTTACAGCTGCAACAAGGATCGGAAAATATTCTGGCTTGCAACCTGCTAAAACTGCATTAACTGCTACAGCTCTGTAAGTTGCCGATCCACCTCGTGGTGGAAGAACTGTCAATACTTCTTCTGGCGAAGCCTCTACATGGCTAAGCATTTCAATTACTCGTTTATCTGTAGGAGGGACTAGTGGTAGACCATCTCCCCATCCGTGTCTCTCGAATAGTTCATAAATAGTTTCTGGGTCTTCATCCGAGAGTTCAAGAAACTGGCTTTCATTTTCCATTCCAATATTCTCGCCCATAGACTTACCGACTTTACAGTTGGGAAAATTCGATTACGAAATTTATCGACTGCTCACAGTAGGCAGCTATCTTTCTTCAAAGTAACTCAGGTGTGTTGCTCTATAATTTTGACCGTCTTTATTCACTGCATTGAAATCACTGCCAGCATTCTTACTTGAAATTAATGCCAATCCTAAATTTCTTTCCATGGCTGGTGACCAGGCTGCTACACGTATTTCTCCGATATTATTTTCTGATTCATCAAGTGCCAGCCATGGTTCTTCAGTTGGCGAAGCTAGACGTTCACCTGACAATAGAATCTTCACTAGCCTTCTGGAAGAACCTCTGTCTTTTTCCAAGAGTAAAGCTTCTTTTCCAATGAAATTGTCTTCTCTTTCCAAGTTCATAAAACGTTCCAGACCCAATTCCAAAGGAGTTGCCAGAGCTCCGCAGTCAGTCCTGTATGAAAGTAATCCACTTTCTATCCTTTCGACCGCATTAGGAGTGCCGGGATTAATGCCGTATGGTAAACCAGAATTCCAGACCCTTTCCCAAAGATCTAAGCCTTTGGAGTTATCAGTTAGAAATAATTCGAAACCGCCTTGCCCACTCCAACCAGAACGGCAGATTAGAAATGGAATGTCATCTAATTCAGTATCCACAAAACCAAAAAACGGTATATCCATAACCCAGTCCCCAAGTAAATCAGTCATGGTTTGATCAGCCTTCGGTCCTTGAACTGCTAACGGTGAAACTTCAGGTTCAAAAACGCTGCAATTGAAGCTTCTTTCAGCGCTTACAGCTTGTGCCCAGAGTAGGAGATCTCCATCAGCAATCGACATCCAATAACGATCGTCACTTAAACAAAGTGTTACAGGGTCATTAATCAGAATTCCCTGATGGTCACAAATTGGTGTATAACGAGATCTACCCACTTTGCATGACCTCATTCCCCTAGTAGACAAGTACTCAACCAGTTCAAGAGCGTCAGGACCCACTATCTCAACTTGACGTTCACAACCCACATCCCAAATAGAAACCTTTTCGGTCAATGCCTCATATTCAGCAGTTGGATTCCCATATGAAGTTGGCATGTACATGTGGTTGTAAATAGAAAATTGTTTAACTCCATGTGAAATTGTCGCTTCATAAAAAGGTGATTTTCTGACTCGTGAGCCGATAGCAATTTCGCTAGTCATTTCTGTTTATTCCCTTCGTGTCTGTAAACAGGTGAGTCATCTATTGGTAGTGGAGTATTGCCCAATATAAGGTCTGCCGCCTTCTCGGCAAGCATCATAACTGGTGCGTAAATATTCCCGTTAGTGATGTTAGGCATAACAGAGGCATCTACCACTCTTAGTCGATCCGTTCCATGAACTCTCATAGATGAAGGATCCACAACTGCCATGTGATCTGTTCCCATACGAGCAGAGCAGGATGGGTGAAGCGCTGTTTCTGAATCCTTTCTGATCCAATCTAAAATTTCGTCATCATTTTTAACATTTGGTCCCGGTGATATCTCTCCCCCATTGAATTCTTCAAAAGCCGGCTGACTCATTATTTTTCTAGCAACACTAACGGCCTCAATCCACTCCTTCCGGTCTTCTTCAGTGGAAAGATAATTGAATATAATCGAAGGTTTTTCAAAAGGGTCATTAGTTTTTATTTTGATACTTCCACGACTATCAGAGAACATTGGTCCTACATGAAACTGGTAGCCGTGACCTGATACCGGAGTGCTTCCGTCATATCTGATAGCAATAGGTAAAAAGTGGAACATTAAATTTGGCCACTTAACTCTTTCATTTCCTCTTACGAAACCTCCTGCTTCAAAATGATTCGTTGAACCTGGACCTTTCCTTAAAAGCCATTGGAGAAATACCAAAGGCTGTCTCCAAACCTTCAGATACGGAGCCATAGAAACAGGTTTTCTGCAGGCGTATTGAATGTAAACCTCTAAGTGATCCTGCAAATTTTCACCCACGCCGGGAAGATCAATCAATGTCTTGACATCAGCTTCTTCGAGGGTTCTCGCTGGACCTACGCCTGATAACTGCAGAAGTTGTGGAGTGTTTATAGCCCCTCCGCAACAAATTATTTCACCTGCTTTTATTATTTTATTACGTCTATCTTTTCTGAACTCAACCCCCACCGCTTTATTACCATCAAAAATTAATCTCCTAACATGAGCCCTTGTTATCACTTCTAAATTTGGTCGTGAGGCAACAGGATGCAAATAAGCAACTGAAGCAGAGTTTCGCCTACCGCGATAAATATTTCGATCAAAAGAAGCAAAACCCTCTTGGCGATATCCATTCACATCTTCAGTTAGTTCGTAACCAGCTTCTCGCACTGCATCAAAAAAAGCTCCGAACAAAGGACTCGAAGCAGGTCCTCTCTCCAGCATTAACGGACCACTATCTCCTCTGTATCGATCTCCTCCATGCAGACAGGTCTCCATTCGTTGGAAATACGGCAAACAGTGCGAATAACTCCACTCTTTGCAACCTGGTGTTTCAGCCCAGCGTTCATAATCGGCAGGATTTCCACGTTGAAAAATCATTCCATTGATACTCGAAGAACCTCCCAAAATCTTTCCTCTAGCATGAGATACTCTTCTACCTTCCAGTCCTGGTTCGGGGTCTGATTCGTATTTCCAATCATAAAACTTGTTACCTATACCAAATGAAAGTGCTGCCGGCATATGGATTACGAAATCCCATCGGTGGTCCCGCCTTCCTGCTTCCAGCAGAAGAACGCTCACATCACTGTTTTCGCTTAAACGATTCGCAAGTACACATCCGGCTGATCCTCCGCCAACAATCACTACATCGTAATTACTCATTAGAACTCTCTACATCGATCAAACTTTTCATACGAATTGATTCTGCCTTCAAACTTGTACTTAGTGGTGTCAAGGAAAACTTTTTAGTAAAAAGTATCCTTACATATGGAAAAAAGTGCCTATATACCCAGATCCGGTGAATCGTGGCGCGATCCGTATTCCATGTACTCCGATCTTCGAAACAACTCTCCAGCATATTTTGTAGAAGAAGGTTCTTATTGGTTCTTGTCCCGATTCGAAGATGTTTTCAATGCTGCACGAAACCCAAATATATTTTCCTCCCGACACGGTCTAACGATTGATGCGGACTCAAACTATTTAGAAATGGGAGATGCTGCCCCCATAGTTTTTTTAGATCCTCCTGAACACACTCAATTCAGGAGATTAATAAGCAAAGGTTTCACTCCCAGAAAAGCTAGCGATATGACACAAGACATTCATTCTTTTGTCAACTCTGCAATAAATAAAATAAAGGAACTAAATAACTGCGACATTATTTCTGAACTGTTTAAACCTCTACCCAGTTTCGTGGTTTCAAAGTACTTAGGAGTACCAGCATCAGATCGAGCTATTTTTGACACTTGGACAGAAAAGATTGTTGCAGGTGCAACTCAGAATGAAGACAACGAAGGACTCAGTGCTATTTATGAACTAACAGATTATTTCACTGAAATGATCGAATGGAGAAAGAAGAACCCTGGAGATGACTTGATCTCAGAACTGTTAGAAATGGGCGAAGAAAAAGTTTCTATCATGTGGATTCTCGGTTTAGCCTTCACGATGGTCACTGGCGGGAATGATACAACAACCGGCTTATTGGGCGGTTCAGCAGTACTCTTGACTGAAAATCCAGAGCAACGAAAACTTTTGTTAGAGAATTTACAACTTCTACCAGACGCTATTGAAGAGTTCCTGAGAATGACCTCTCCTGTTCAAGGCTTAAGTCGAGTTCTTCTAGAAGACTTTAAACTGCACGGTGAAAAAATACCTTCTGGGTCCCGAGTTCTTCTTGGTTATGGATCTGGAAATAGAGACGAACGCGAATTCGGTAAAGATTCTGAAAAGTTAAACATACAAAGAAAAATAAGACGAATACTAAGTTTCGGATCAGGCGCACATTTCTGTCTAGGTGCATCTGTCGCCCGTCTGCAATCTTCCATTGCACTTAAAGAGATTCTGAAAAATTTTCCTGATTTCTATGCAGATGAAAGCTCATCCACCTACGCAACCGGAAACTACGTGAGGAGACATACATATTTAGCTTTCCACACAACTGGCTGATTAAAGATTATCTTTCTATCTTCGATATCCTTAACACGAACGACGAACGAAATTATTTGAGGATAGCTAATGAGTGAAAATCACAAAGATCAAGTAGTTGTAGTTACTGGCGCAGGAAAAGGAATCGGGCGGGCAATAGCGGAAAGGTTCTCAAATGAAGGCGCTAAAGTCGTCGTGAATGACATTGATGGAGATCGCGTCAACGAAGTAGTAACAAGTATCAACGACGCCGGAGGTAATTCCATAGGAGTCGTTGCTGACGTAGCTGACAGCAATCAAGTTAAAAACATTTTTGACTCGGCATTAGAATCTTTCGAAACTGTTGATGTACTGGTCAACAATGCCGGCATCGTAAGCCCTATGCTTCACTTCTTCGAAGCAGACGAAGCTTGGTGGAGACGCATTATCGACGTCAATTTAACTGGCCATTTTCTTTGCTCTCAGCAAGCAGCAAGAATCATGGCTTCCAAGAAACAAGGTGTCATTATCAATATGTCATCAGGTGGTGCCACTCGTGCCCATAGATCGTTTACTGCGTATGATGCTTCAAAAGGTGGCATAGAAGCTCTAACAAGAGCGATGGCACTTGACCTAGGTCCTTACGGCATAAGAGTCTGCGCCCTTATGCCTGGTTCTATCGATACGGAAGGTATGGACGAAGAAGCACGAAACCTGCGAGGTGAAAATATACCTCTTGGTCGTCCTGGTGACCCCGATGACATGGCTGGACCGGCTCTTTTTCTCGCCTCTGAAGATGCCAAATACATCACTGGAGATGTAATTAAAGTAGATGGCGGAATGCTTTCACAGCAAAGATCTGCAACTGTGGACATAGTTCCCCCTTCCACGTTTCCACCTTTACAGGACATTCTCGAAGGAGATTAATACCCGTAATGGCTAAGAATAATATGCGAATTGGGGCTGATGTAGGAGGTACATTTACCGACGTCGTACTTGAAGCGGGTACAGAAATCTTTTCAACAAAAGTTCTCACTACTTACGAATCCCCAGAAATAGGGATACTCCAAGGTATAAATACAGTAATAGCTGATTCAGGAACTAATCTCTCTGAACTTGACACATTCATACATGGAACAACTCTTGCTACGAATGCTTTAATCTCTAGAACTGGAGCCAGGACGGCTTTTGTAACCACAAACGGTTTTCGTGACACAATTGAAATGAGGACAGAGAGCAGATTCGAACAATATGACCTCAATCTAGAGTTACCTAAACCTCTCATTGAGAGAAGAGATAGATACGTACTTTCAGAACGTATTTCTGCCGATGGTTCCGTACTTTTACCCTTTGATGAAATGGAAGCCAAAAACCTAATCGATCTCTTCTCTCTTAAGGAGAATGAATATGAAGCCGTAGCAGTGGGTTTTATACATTCATACATGAACAGCAAACATGAATCCATCTTTCAAGAAATGCTTTTAGATCAACTTCCAAATGTGAAAGTTTCGATTTCATCTGAAGTGTCGCCTCAGATGAGAGAATTTGAAAGATTCAACACAGTCTGTGCAAATGCCTACATTCAGCCCATGATGGCTTCTTACCTTGAAAGACTGAAAACAAAATTAGCTGATGCAGGAGCAAAATGTGATATCCACCTCATCCATTCAGGTGGTGGATTGATAAGCATAGAAAGTGCAATAAAATTTCCTGTAAGACTCATAGAGTCAGGGCCTGCTGGTGGCGCTATTTTCGCTTCTGAAATTGCTGCTCATCATGGAATAGATGCTGCCCTCTCTTATGACATGGGAGGCACAACTGCAAAAATATGTCTCATAGATGAACAGTCTCCAAGATCAGCAAAAACATTTGAAGTAGCAAGAACCCACCGTTTCACTAAAGGAAGTGGAATGCCTATTTCTATACCTGTCATAGAAATGATTGAGATAGGAGCTGGTGGTGGATCAATCGCAAGTGTTGATGATCTTAAACAAATAAGAGTTGGTCCTCTAAGCGCAGGTTCTGAACCGGGACCGGCTGCATACGGATTAGGCGGTTCTCTTGCAACAGTAACGGATGCAAACATACTACTTGGCCGAATCTCACCGGAAACTTTCGGTGCTGATGATATAGATCTACTTCCCGAGGAGTCTAGAAAAGCACTGTTAAATGATGTAGCAGAACCACTTGAGCTAAACGTTGAAAACGCAGCAATCGGAGTCATCGAGGTTGTTGATGAAAATATGGCCAATGCTGCTCGTGTCCATGCAGTGGAAAATGGCAGAGATGTATCTCAATACACAATGATTGCATTTGGTGGTGGAGCACCTCTTCATGCTTCTCGCTTGTGTGACAAACTAGAAATCGAAAGGTTACTTATTCCACCCGGAGCAGGTGTAGGTTCTGCCATAGGTTTTCTCCGAACACCATTTTCTTACGAAGCATTGAAAAGCTTCTACGTATCTACAGAAAATTTTGAACATGGAAGTGTAAATCAGCTTCTAAGTGACTTGACTTCAGAAGCAACAGAATTTGTAATGGAAGCATCAAATGAACACTTCCCTGTAGAGAGTCTCATAATAGAACGTTGCGCTTTCATGCGATACACAGGGCAAGGATGGGAAATTACTGTTCCTCTGGAAAATGCAATATTTGATCATCTCGGTATCGAATTGCTCAATAATGAGTTCGAAAAAACTTATGAGGAGCATTTTGGTAGGGCTATAGAAGGTTTGTCGATTGAAGTAGTCGGATGGTCTGTAAAAGTCACTTCCCCGCGACCGGAAATTAAAAAAATTATTACTGTTAATTCTGAAAATATTGTTACAACAGATCTTAAACGTGTTATTTACGATCCAGTCAAGGACTCTGAAGTTGATGCCTCTATCTTCGAACGTGAAAATCTTAACCCTGGCGATTGCGTTATGGGTCCAGCAATAATTGTTGAAAATCAAACAACAACTTGGATTTCGAGCGAGAAGAAATCATTAGTTCAACAAGATGCCTGTTTACTAATAACTAAAAAATCCGAGAGTACTGTATGAAACATTTGAAAAACCAAGTCATGTGGAATCGACTTATATCAATAGTCGAAGAACAAGCTTTGGCTTTAGTTCGTACAGCCTTTAGTACGAGTGTTAGAGAAGCAGGAGATCTCTCAGCAGGTGTTTATGACACTAAGGGAAGAATGATTGCACAAGCAATAACTGGGACTCCGGGACATGTAAATACTATGGCAGCGGCTGTAGTTAACTTCATCGAAGATATCGGACCTCACAGGATTTATGACGGCGACGTTTACATAACCAATGATCCGTGGAAGGGAACGGGCCATTTGCATGACTTTACAGTTGTTACCCCTGTGTTTAGAGATGCAAACCTAATAGGTTATTTCGGCTGCACCGCTCACGTGGTAGATGTTGGTGGTAGAGGTTTCGGGCCCGATGCAACTGAAGTTTATGAAGAGGGACTTTTCGTTCCTATCATGAAGTTACTGGAACGCGGCGAATTGAATGAAGACCTGATAAATATAGTTCGCCATAACGTTCGTGAATCTTCACAAGTAATTGGTGATCTTCATTCTCTTTCAACATCTAATGAAACAGGTATTAGACGTCTTCATGGAATGCTTGACGAGTTCCATTTGGACGATTTGGAAGATTTAGCAGAATTTATTTTCGAGAAAACACACGAAGCGACAATGAAACGGCTTTCGAATTTACATCCAGGCGAATACAAAAATGAAATGCAAGTTGACGGGTACAACGACACAGTCACCTTAAAGGTGACTATAACGGTTGATAAAGACGGAGCTCATGCTGATTTCGCGGGAAGTTCGCCAACCTGTGAACACGGAGTGAATGTGCCTTTGGTTTATGCTCACGCTTATTATTCGTACGCCATGCTCGTAGCATTAGCTCCTGAGATGCCCAGCAACTATGCATCATTAGCTGCTTTTACTGTTAGCGCACCAGAAGAATGCATACTCAATGCCAAACATCCCGACCCTGTCGCCGTTAGACACGTAACGGGACATTTCGTAACTGATCTTTGCTTGGGTGCCATATCAGAAGCCCTTCCCCATGTTATTCCAGCCGAAGGTGCAGGAGCTCTTTGGAACTTCCATGTCAGCGCGCGATCTAGTGCTTTAGGTTCAGATTTACCACCGAGGGAAATACTAATGTTCAATAGCGGTGGTACTGGGGCTAGACCAAATTTAGATGGACTAAGCAGCACTGCTTTTCCTAGCGGCGTTAGAACAATGTCCTCTGAAGCAACCGAACAAATCGGTCCCATAGTTATCTGGCGAAAAGAATTACGTCCAAATTCAGGAGGAAATGGTCGTTACCGCGGTGGATTAGGTCAAATAATTGAACTCTCTCCTTCTGCTGGGTATAAGTTTTTCTTTAGCTGTATGTTCGATCGGGTTGAAAACCCTGCACGGGGCCGTAACGGTGGAGGAAACGGCTCCCCTGGAAAGGTGTATCTTGATGATGGAACACCCTTTGATGCGAAAGGTAAACAACCTGTCCCAGAAGGCAAACGATTGATTTTAGAACTTCCAGGTGGAGGAGGTTTTGGTAATCCAGAAGAAAGAAATCCAATTTCGATTGAAAATGATTTAGCGCAGGGTTATGTTTCTTGAAAACGTTCAGGTAAAAATTTAAAGAAACTTAAATCAAAATTTATGACAGAGAGCACCTCATGAAACATTTCGATACTTTGATCATCGGAGGTGCCGTGATGGGTAGTTCTACTGCCTATTGGCTATCTGAAAATCCGGACTACGACGAAAACATACTGGTAATCGAGCCGGACCCCACTTATGCACAATCTTCTACGGCACTTTCTGAAGCAAGTATCAGACATCAATTTTCACAACCTGTGAATATAAAGCTTTCAATGTTCGCTACAGAATTTTTTTCGAATTTTCATGACTCTGTTCAGGTAAATGGAGAAGCACCTGAACTACCTTTCCGCGAAACCGGCTACCTGTTTCTGGCCACTAACGATGGAATGGAAAATCTAATAAATAACCATGAGATCCAAAAAGAATGTGGTGCAGAAGTAGCGTTACTTTCACCAAGTGAAATCCGAAAAAGGTTTCCTTACATGAAGATCGATGATCTAGAGGGTGGAAGTTTAGGAATCAAACACGAAGGAACGCTAGATGCATTTTCATTAATGCAAGGTTTTAAACTACGGGCCAGACATAACGGAGTTGAATATCTAAATAATCGTGTTGTCTCAATAAATATTGATGAAAACAAAAATCTTGTCAAAGAAGTAAAATTAGATTCAGGTGAAATTCTTTCATGTTCACGTGTCATAAATTGCGCCGGTCCTCGTGCTAAGTGGATAGCAGAAATGGCAGGATTGGAACTTCCAGTCGAACCAAGAATAAGGGCAGCTTTTCTTTTCGATTGCCGTGAAGTTTTAGGAGGGCAAACTCTTCCACTTACGATCGATCCTTCAGGAGTTCACGTGAGAACTGACCCTCCATATTTTCTAGCAGGCGCACCCCCCACCGACGATGTAGAGGTTGATCCTAATGATTTCAAAGTGCGCGACGAAGAATGGCAAGAAAATATATGGCCCGTACTAGCTCAACGTATTCCAGCTTTTGAAAAAATTAAAGTAATCAGTTCATGGGCGGGACACTACGCGTACAACACTTTAGACCAAAATGCGATAATCGGTAATTGCGAAAAGCTTTCGAATTTCTTTTTTTGTAACGGTTTTAGCGGGCACGGATTCCAGCAAAGCCCCGGCATAGGCCGAGGGCTTAGCGAATTAATAACTTACGGCGAATACCGATCCCTAGATCTAACCGAGCTTAACTACGATCGAATTCTTAAGAATGAACCATTTTTAGAAAAAGCTGTGATCTAACTCTCTCCGAGGTAAGAAGAACGCAGTTCTGGATTAGCGAGCAGGGCTTCAGCAGTATCGTCGAGTACAACTCTGCCTGTCTGTAAAACCCAACCCCTATCAGCGATAGACAAGGCCATATTAGCGTTTTGTTCCACCATGAAAATAGCCATTCCTTCTTCGTGGATTTGCTGTATGAGTTCAAAATTCTGTTGCACAAGTGCAGGAGCAAGACCCATGGACGGTTCATCCATAAGAAGAACTCTCGGGCGCGACATTAATGCACGTCCGATTGCCACCATCTGCTGCTCTCCCCCTGAAAGAGTTCCTGCCTTTTGCGAAAGTCTTTCTTCAACACGAGGGAAAAGTTCATAAATATTTTCAAGATCCTCCTCAATTCCTTCTTTGTCATCTCGCAGGTAAGCGCCAAGTTCAAGATTTTCTTTGACTGTTAAACGTTTGAAAAGTCGGCGATTTTCAGGAACCATCGTTACACCGTTAATTACCCTGTAACTCGTTGGTTTGTCATTAACCACTTCGCCATCAAGAAGGACCTCACCAGAGGTAGGGGTAACCATTCCCAACAAGGTTTTTAAAGTCGTTGACTTTCCACTTGCATTACCTCCTAGCAAGCAAACCATCTCACCTGGGTATATAGCCAGATCAACGTCTTTAAGTATATGAACAGCCCCGTAATGGGTATTGACTGAACGAAACTCTAGTAAAGCTGTTTCTGTCATGATTTGGCCTCTACTGGTCGACCTAAATAAGCTTCGATGACATTGGGATTGGTTGAAACCTCGTCATACGCTCCCTGAGCGATTGGTACGCCATGATCTAAAACCACTACACGATCAGAAACGTCCCTGACCACTTTCATATCGTGTTCGATGATTACAATGGTGAATCCCCATTCATCACGCAGCCTGCTGATAAGTCCAGTCAGTTCTGCCGTTTCTATAGGATTCATGCCTGCAACTGGTTCATCCAATAGCAACAAACGTGGCTGCGTCGCCATTGCACGTGCAATTTCAAGTCTGCGTCTATTCGCATATGACAATGCAAAAGCTGGTTGATCTAAACGGTATCCGATAAGACGAGTTCCGAAAAAGCCCAAAATTTCTTCAGAGCGTTCGCGTATTTCTTTCTCTTCTTGCTTAAATGCCTTCGTTTGAAACAATGCCCCTACTATCAGTTGTGACGTTCTACAGTGTTGTGAAACCATCACATTCTCTAAAACCGTCATATTTGGAAACAGTCTCACATTCTGAAATGTTCGAGCGATTCCCATCTCTGTTATTTGATTTGGATCAAGACCCAGAACTGACTCACCGCTAAAAATTATTTCTCCACTTGTGGGCGGGATCATTCCTGAGATTGTGTTAAAAAATGTTGTTTTTCCAGCGCCATTCGGTCCAATAACACTAACAATCTCACCTTCCTCTATAGAGAAATCAAGATTTGAAAGTGCATCTAGTCCCCCGAAAGTGACCTGAAGGTTATTAATCTCCAACAAACTCATAGTGGCTCTCCAACTTCTTTCCGTTCCATGGTGTAGCAACCGCTCAGGCAATACAATACGAAAGTGGTCAGGGACGTTTCTGATCGTGTAGTGGTTTTAGATCTCAGTTTCATCGTCCCCTAACCATGCATCTTGAAGATACTCATCTTGATGCAACTCTCTAGTTCGACGCGCTGTAGGCACAAGACCCTCAGGGCGTTTAAGCATCATAAATACAAGCAGTGCTCCATAAATCAACAGTTTGAAATTTTGAAACTCTTGAAGAAGTCCTGGCTGTCGCGGTCCGCCAAGGATTCCTATCAGCACCAACGAACCAACCATTACCCCTGTGATACTGCCCATTCCTCCCACTATGACAACTACGAGAATTATGATTGATACAAGAATCTCAAAGCTCTTAGGGAAAACAGATCCAACCTTGGCCGCCAAAACAGCTCCACTAAATGCAGCCAAAACAGCTCCTACCACAAAAGCCATTAATTTGGAATTCACCGTATTTATTCCCATTACTTCGGCGACACTTTCATCTTCTCTTATAGCCATCCATGCTCGACCTAAACGCGATCCTTGAAGTCTCCAAGAGACGTATATAGCGAAAACACAAAAAAGGAGAACCATGTAGAAAACCGATCGCGGATCCGCTCCCCTTACTTCCCAAGGACCTAGGTCTATGGCAGGTACATTAGTAATACCTTGTGACCCACCTAAATAGGGCTTCAGCCAATCAGACAAGAAAAGAAGCCTTATGATTTCTCCGAATCCTAAAGTGACAATAGCTAAATAGTCGCCTCTCATTCGAATGACAGGAGCACCTATAAGAAGACCAGCTAAAATTGCCATCACCACAACTACCAACAATGAAATACCGAAATGGGTTTCAGGTGAAAACCATGGTGAATTGGGCGAAGTTAGAACTGCAGTTGTGTAACCTCCCACCGCAAAGAAAGCCACATATCCAAGATCCAAAAGACCTGCAAGACCCACCACTATATTTAGACCTAATGCAAGCAGTAAGAAAAGTCCAACGTTAGCTAAAAGCTCATTAACGATCCCACCTAAGAACCAAGGAAGTACGAGAACTAAAACTGAAACGATGGAAAACAGAACTACAGAATTTCGCTTTTGCCCCTCCGGCGTAGTATCTGAACGATAACGGTCTACTGTCTTTTTAAATTTACCGCGAGTGATCAATGGCAATAAAGCTAGCACTACAGCAAGAACAATCGTTGAAGTGACTGTCAAACCGCCCTTTTTCGCGTAGATCATATCGCTTAACCATTCCAGACGGAAACCTTCTGAAAGGTCCTCGATTACAGCTTCTAAAACTGCAAACGAAAAAAGACCAAACGTGGCATAAGCCATCATCTTTCGTATTTGGCTTGATACCTGATGTACGGAAGCTCCAATAGTTCCGAGCCCTACCCCAACTGTGACCCAAACCAAGCTTCCGAAACCAATACTATTTTCAAAAGTAAGCAATCTGAATAGTTTTGGATTCCAATTAATCAAAGGGTCTCTCATGTCAAGATTATCGATACCCAACATGAGCAATATGAGACCTAAACTTCCCAGAAGTCCAGTTAATGTCCCAGACAATAAATCAGCTGCACCGGGTTTAGGATTTTCTATACCTTCCAAGTCAACCATTTTTGAAACGACATAACCAAACACCAAAGGAATCCAGAGTATAAATAAGTACCCAAGGCTTAGGGTCGACTCAATCAGTATTCGTCTGTTCAACTCTGATGGAAGGCCGACTAAACAAACAAAAACCTGAGACAACGAGCATACGCTCCCCCAAAATGAAATGCGTTTCCAATTCAGGTCAAACAGTTGTCTTGAACTCAGAGAAGCAGTCATTACGCACGATCCTCTTGTGAAAGTTTCTCTCCAAAGAGTCCTGCAGGTTTAAACAATAAGACAAGCACAAGAACGGTAAAGGCTACAGCATCCTTTAGTTGGCTAACACCGGGAACACCAAGTGGTTCTAATATGACCATAGGGGCTATGGATTCTGCTGACCCCAAAAAAATTCCTCCTGCCATAGCGCCACCCATGTTCCCAATACCTCCAACCACGGCAGCGGTAAACGCTTTAATTCCTGGCAAGAAACCTGTCATATGCGTGACGCTCCTAAACAAAAGACCCCAAAGAATTCCGCCAACTCCAGCCATTGCTCCACCAACTCCGAAGGTAACGACAATTGTTCTATTTACATTTATTCCCATAAGTGAGGCAATCTCTTTGTCTTCAGCAACTGCTCTCATTGCTCGACCCGTTTGAGTTCTTTCAACCAGATACCAAAGGGCAGCCATTGAAAGTCCTGCGACAACGACTACCAGAATCTTTGTTCCAGCAATCTCAACAGTTAAAATTGATCTTTGTTTAGCTAGCCACTCAGGGAGACGGGGGTATCCCTTACTCGCTGGTCCAAACAGTCCTAATGCGGCGTTTTGGATAAAAAAGGAAACACCTATCGAAGTGATCAAAGGAATCAACCTCGGCGAATTACGTAAGGGTCTATAGGCGATTCTTTCAGTAATTATCGCTGTCGTAGTAGAAGTAGTGATAGCCACGAAAATGATCAAGAAAAGAGACAAAATAAAATTACTTTCCCACAAACCAGCATCGTTTAGCTTCTCAGATGTAATCCAACCTGACATAGTTCCCACCATGAAAACTTCTCCATGAGCGAAATTTATGAAGCCCAACACTCCGTAAACCATTGAATAACCCAAAGCAATTAGTCCATACATTGCCCCTTGGGATAAACCGGAAACCACCAAGCCCTTAAATTGATCTCCTGAAAGAGTACGAGCCTCAGGATTTCTCCACTCGGCAAATGGGTTACTCGGCCATATTTGTTGTGAAATGAACGCGACAACTCCTAAAACTATTAATGTTGCCATAAGAACGCGAATAAAGCTTAAAAATCTGTCTACGCCCGATACGCGTGACTTAGATCTTTTTTTAACTGTTTCTGACATTCTCGCCTCTTAAAAATTCAGATTAAACATTCTGCCCGATATTTGGGTTTTCGTATACTTTTTCCCTTTTAAATTCATTTATAATTGAACGAGACGACAATACCAAAGCGGCTCCACCCAAAGCAGTCAAGAAAGCTCCAGCCCCTGTAACTATTTGCAGGTCGGAAACTCGAGCCAAACTTATTATCCAGCCGAGCCCAATTAAAGATATTCCAGCCCCTATGCCAGCTGTAATTACACTCCATCGCCATCGAAAATGCTCATTAAATCCAAAAACTCCAACCGCTGGCAATAAGGCCAGAAAAGCTATTATTGCAAGCGGTATTGCCAAATAGGAGAGCCCCGCACCATTAGGAGTTATACCGTCGTTGATGGTTTCCACAGTCATTCGGTACTTGTTGATTATCGAACTGACCTTTGAGTTGTTAATCGCAACTAGTGCCGGTGATAATTCGACTTCTTCGCGGAGAATATTAATTTCCACCTGAGCTTCTGGTGGTAAATCCTGAGCACCTCGTTCATCGAAAGTCCAGCCGGAAATCGAGCCTATTAGTACTAGCAGAAGAGCTGTTACACCCGCTAAAATTCGACCCCACGCGATAGAAACTGTTAATGGTCGATGTGGTGATAATGGAGCTGTTTGTAAAGCGAAAAGCGAACCTAAAATACCTATGACCCCTCCAGCTAGTGCTACGTAAAGTCCTATTCCGTGAGAATAATCAACTGTTTCTTGTGCCGTGTTTGCAATAAAATACGTTAGAGAAGAAATCAAAATCATGAAAGACGCTATCGCTGAACCGTGAGCACCCATCAATTTAGATATTGAGCCTGGGGTTTTAATGGTTGTGATTGCAGATGAAACTATGAAGCATGCTGCACCGAAAATAAAAAATCCGAACCAATTTCCCCCCGAAGCCGAAAACCCATTAAATGATTGACCAGCAAGATCAAGATCGACCGCACGAGCATGTCCAGCGATCAAACCTGCATCATTGCCCCATGTTAAGAATACTGAAATTAAAGCAATAACGCCGCCTGCGCCAGCGACAAGTAGACCTTTACGTTCTTGCGGTGTTGCAGGAGTATTCCATTCAAGTTCTTCTGTTTCGTTATCTTTACTTAACCGAGATAGTTCGCTAAGTATTTCTTCATCTGTACTTTTACGTGCCCTTACAGCACCTGTAATACGTTCATAAAGCCTACGATTATCACCTTCTGGTTGAGAAAGCCTGTCAAGTACGACTGCAACTAGAAATAGAGCAAATCCTGCTGAAAATCCGAGACCAACATCAAGGTTAGTAACAGCTCTAAATACTTGAAGTCCTAATCCTGAGGCACCCATAATTGCTGCAATACCCACCATGGCTATTGACAACATCAAGCATTGGTTTAACCCCGTCATGATTGCCGGTCTCGCTAGAGGAAGCTGGACGTCAATCAGAACTCTTGGCTCAGGGGCTCCATACGCGCGACTAGCTTCCACAACGTCTTCGGGTACTTGTCTGATACCCAGATTCGTTAAACGCACCAATGGGGGTAAAGCATAAATCATTGTCACCATGGTTGCGGGAACCATACCGATGCTGAAAAAGAACACGAAAGGAACCATGTAAGTAAACGAGTGAATGACTTGCATAGCATCCAATATGGGTCTTACTACATTCCAGACTCCATCTTGACGTGCACAAACTACACCTAGTGGGATCCCAATAATTGCGCAAAGAGTCACGGCTACTACGACCATTCCTACGGTCTTCATAGTGTCTATCCAATATCCCTGCCCCAACAATCCACAGAGCATAAGTGCAAAACCTGATTGAATTCCTACTCTAGGAGAGCGAAAAAGCGCTCCAAAAATCACAATAAAAAGAACAACCCAAAACCAAGAAATTGTAACCAAAAAAGAATGAACGAAATTATCAAGCAAAAAACTAAATGGCCATTTAATTGTGTCCAGGAACCAGCCTGCGTTCAGATCCATCCAATCGACCATCTGATCAAACCAGTAGCCAAAAGGAATTCGCCACTGATCAAGAATGGCAGAATCCAATAGGCCTACTGGTTCCTTAGTACCTGCTCTCTCGAAACGTATCTGTCCCAATATTTGCATCACAGGAAGACCTCCCTGTCGAACCCGTCAATTAGTTGTTCCACACGTCCCATTTCTTCCATGATCTCGCGAGGTTCGAGTTCACCTATCAGACGTCCGGATTCATCAATCACTGCAATTGGTAATCCTCTTCCGGCAGCCGCATAATTCGTACTAAATGTCGCTTCCGGAGTGGTAGTTTCAAAATCAGTTCTTAATACGTCTTTTAAGTTAGTTGAACCTTGAGCTAAAGCAGAGCTTGCATCAGCTAGATGCAAAAGAGATTCAGGCTTTCCATCCTGATCGCAACAAAAACCTCCTTGTCTCGTACCAAGTGAGTTAATAGCTTCTACAAGGGTTGAATTAGCATCAATTATCGCTGCATCTTCCATAACTGATTCAACGTCAATGACTCTTCCTTGATCAACATCCTGAACGAATTCGGCCACATAAGCATCAGCCGGTTGGGTAAGAATTTCTTCTGCTGTGCCGACTTGCACCACGTACCCATCTCTGAGTATGCAAACCCGATCACCTATTCTTAATGCTTCATTCAGGTCATGGGTAATGAACAAAATTGTCTTTTGAAGTCTGCTTTGGATCAGCATAAGCTCATCCTGCATTTGGCGGCGTATCAGCGGATCCAATGCACTAAAGGCTTCATCCATGAGCAATATGTCGGGGTCACTACACAATGCGCGAGCAAGACCCACTCTTTGCTGCATTCCACCAGAAAGTTCCCTCGTTGCATTTAACGCATATGCTTCTAAGCCCACCAGCGAAAGAGCCTTCATGGCGGCTTCATTGCGTTTTTTTCTTTCCACACCTTGCACTTTTAGCCCATAACCAGTGTTATCAATCACATTTCTGTGTGGAAACAAAGCAAAATGTTGAAAAACCATTCCCATTTTTTCACGACGGAATTCCTGAAGTGCAGATCCACTCAACTCCTGAACATTGGTCCCTTCTACAATTACTTTTCCACTGGTAACATCATGAAGTTTGTTTACTGTGCGTATGGCAGTTGATTTACCAGAACCCGACAAGCCCATAACCACGAATATCTCACCTTTATTAACAGAGAAAGAAACATCAGTTAAGCCCACAACATGACCAGATTGTTTCTGGACGGCATCTTTGTGCACACCAGATTTAGCTAAATCATAAGCTCGACCTAGGGGATTTGGACCAAATATTTTATAAACGTTTTCTAGAGAAATTATTGTTTCCCCTACAGTCACTTTTCCTCCCCTTATTTACCCCGTGAACAGATCAAAATAAAACGGTATCTTTATTTCAAAGGTATTTTGTTTTTACACTTATAGGCACCGTAGCAGTTTAGGGAGGTACGCTGACCAGTCATGACTAAAAGTACTCATTCAGCAATAGTCGACCCACGCAATGAAAATGTGAAGATCTACATCAATGGAGAATTCCACAGTAGAGAGAACGCTCAAATCTCAGTGTTTGATAGTGGTTTTCTCGTTGGTGACGGAATTTGGGAAGGGTTAAGACTTCACAACGGAAAATTCGCTTTTTTACAAAAACATCTAGACAGGCTCTTTGCTGGCGCTTCAGCAATTCATTTAAACATTGGCTTAGATAAAGAAGAATTAATTAACGCTCTACGTGAAACTGTTGAAATTAATGAAATGACCGATGATGTACACGTCCGCATAATGATTACCAGGGGCAATAAGAAGACCCCCTCTCAGCATCCTTCAAATGTTGTAGGTGGACCTAATATCGTGATAATTGCCGAGCATAAAGTCGCTGACCCCTCTATAAGCCAGGAAGGTATAACGCTGTTTACAGTTACTGTTCGCCGTCCTCCACCTGACACACTCGACCAAAGACTGAATTGTCACTCAAAATTGCACGAAGTGATAGCCCTCATTCAAGCCATAGAAGCAGGAGCTGACGAAGCTTTAATGCTTGACCCTACTGGCGCAGTCGCGACTTGTAACGCCACAAATTTTTTCATTATTAAAAATGACGAAGTTTGGACATCTACGGGGGAATACTGTCTCAATGGCATAACGAGAGAACTCATTATCGAAATTGCTAGGAACAATGGAATGAAAGCATTCGAAAAACCTTTTTCTTTAACAGATGTATATTCTGCGAATGAAGCATTTGTTACAGGAACTTTTGGTGGTTTAACACCTGTTACACAAATTGATGGAAGAACGATAGCGGACGGAAAAATCGGAAATACCACTATGCGTCTACAGAATCTATATAAGGAAGCCGTTAACGCCGAAGTGTCAAAATGACCTTACGTATCAACTGTTGGTCCGGTCCGAGAAATATTTCTACGGCGCTAATGTACTCATTTCGAGAACGTCAAGATGCAACTGTGGTAGATGAACCGTTTTACGCTCATTATTTAAGAGTGAGCGGACGTGAACATCCAGGCTACGAAGAAGTCCTCGATTCGCAGGATCAGTACCCAGAACGAGTCGTTCAGGAAGTTATACAAAGCGACTACACAACCCCAATTGTTTTCTTTAAACAAATGTGCCACCATCTAGTTGAAATAGATCTTTCCTTTTTGGACAACTGCTCCAATATTTTACTCATAAGAGAACCGAGTCTCGTAATTCGTTCACATGCAAAAAATGTTCCCGACCTCAAAGTCTCAGATATAGGTTTAGATGTTCAAAATCTTCTCTTAAACAGAATCATAGAGTCTGGTGAAACTCCTGTGGTGGTCGACTCGGTTAACTTACTCATGAACCCAGAAGCAATACTGAAAGAATTATGTCAACATCTTGAAATTGCCTTTGATGCGTCGATGCTTTCTTGGGAGCCTGGACCAAAACCTGAAGATGGTGTATGGGCAAAACACTGGTACAAAAACACTCACGAATCATCGGGCTTCTCAAATAAAGAACCGAACAGAGACCCTCTTCCAGAAAAATTTTCACCAGTTCTTGAAGAAGCTACTGTCTTATATAACAACTTAAAAAAATATGCTTGTAAAGGAATTAACTAATGAAAGAACAGGCTTGGATAAAAACCGTTCCGCAAGCGGATTGGAATAAAGACGCTTCTCTGAGTTCTCTATTAGAAAAAGTCAAAGATCAAGAAAACGGGCACGTAGATAACATCATGGCAGTCCATTCGATTAACCCTAAAAGTCTGGAAGCGCACAATGCGGTATATTCATCCGCCATGTCTGGAACCGCTTCTTTAAGAAAAGTTGAAAGAGAGCTAATAGCATTCGTAGTCAGCTTGGAAAACCATTGCCATTATTGAGTATTTCATCATAAGCGCGGTCTGCGTACTCTACTAAAAGATGACAACCTTCTAGAAGAAATAGAAAAAGATTGGTCAACTGCTCAATTGTCAGATTCCCGTAAAACTATGTTGAATTTTGCGGTAAAACTGACAAATACACCCAAAAGCTTAGAAATAACAGACATCAAGAAACTCCGTTCAGCCGAATTTAGTGACCGAGACATCTTGGATATTGTCGAAGTTACAGCCTATTACGCTTACGCGAACAGACTGGCTGATGGACTAGGAGTCGCTATCGAAGATTGGCTTTCGGACGACTAGTCAACTTAAACTGAGGCCCTCTTCTGAGATGACCAATCGATCCCCCGTTGAAAATGATTCATACTCACTTTTTTCAACAACAAGAATCGGCATAGCTTTTCCATAAATTTCGTCAGCAATAATTGAACCCAAAGCAATTATTTCATCTGCTTCCATCATTATTATTCCAGCGGGACCAGAACCCGAACGAATTCCTTCTGCTATGACTGAACTTCCGCTACTCGACCCTCTTCCGAAAGGCATCATTAAAACTTTTCCCTTTACCGACATTCCACCTTGTGGGTGTCTCAAATCAGTGATCTCACCTGTTTTGGGATCAACTCCTCCCCAAAAGCTAAGTGGTTCATCTAGTTTTAAAACTTCCCCATTCGCTTGTCCAGCGACCAAAAAAATCATGGATTAACCATCAAGCCAAAGATTATTGTCAATAAATAAATCTCCTGAAACACCTGAAGCTACACAGTCTTCAACTGCTCCGAAAATAACTTCAACTCCTAAATTACCAGGAGCATAATACGCCCATTTAGCTGAGTCAGTCATAACAGGTAGAGTTACAGCTTCCATAATGGGCGTTATGTAAGTGCACGTATCTGTAACGAAAATAACCCCTGCATTTTCCAAAGGTTTCACAAAACCTCGCAAAGAAGCTTCCGTTAGAACATCTCTACCCGTAGAGACATAAAAATTGACTTCAGGGTCAACAAATTCACCGTCGAAAAGTTCAAACAGTTTTTTTATCTCCTGAACTGAATAATGAGGTGTGCCGAGACTTACTGCCCCTATTTTTGAAGTCGATACAGTGCTCAACTGGTCTCGTGCTGAAATTATTTTTTCAGACGTCACGTCTATCACAACAGTTGGATCCAATCCTAAAAATGCTTCTTCTACAGTCGATGCTTCAGGAGTGCTTCCCACAGCATGAAACATGCCAACGGATCCAGATGAAGCAGCTGCAGCTCCCAATGCTTTCAAACGGTCTTCACTCACTCCATCAGGTAAACCCTCGATCACGGGAATTCCGTTTCCCGCGTTCTTACCTACCAAATGCCCCAAAACCGGATAAAAAACGTCACGATTCAGTAAAGAATCATTCAATCCACCAACTCGAAACAAGATGTCACCTTTACGATTCTCATCTAGATGAAGACCAGCAGCTGGAGCTCTACCACAAATTGCTGCACAAATATCAATAAAATCTCCATACCTGTGTGTACGGGCACCTAAAACAGAATTTGCGAAGACTATGGCATTCGACTCTGCCCAAGCCACCTGTTCCCCAAACTTAGGCCTCTCCTCTAGCTGATAAGGAGCACAAGTCCAAGTCGGTTTGCATCCCATTCCCTCATAACAGTCCATTAATAGTCTTGCCTGGGCACCCCAATCCTCATCCCCGCGATATAAGTTTGGGTGTATTAGATCAAGTGAGGAAACATTTAAAGTTGTCGGAATTTTTACTTTGGCTCCTTGATCCTCTAACCATTTCGCAAAATCCAAAACCGCAGGACCATGATAAAGACATGAATCGATATGGGCTGAAGTTATATCTAGAAGTTCTGAGGCTTTCATAGTTTCTGCCAACCGCACTATTATTCTCATCGCTGAAGCTGCAGCGGTACCTTCTTGTCCATCCAAGCAACTCTGATCAAATTCAGAAAGATTAACAGTCACCCAATAAACTTAGAGGTTTAATAGATAGGAGCCTTACTTTTCAATTAACAAACTGGATCTTCTTGCGGTTCAGGAGACACTTGACCACTTATTGTTAATTCTTGTCCCACAAAAAGAAGATTGGGGTCGGTGATGTTATTCATAGACATGATTTCATCAACCGTCACACTCTCTCGTTTCGCTATTTTTGAAAGCGAATCTCCTGCTTCAACTACAACAGTTCTAAGCGATTCTTCTACTACGTTTATTTCAACTTCTATCTCCGGACTACTAAGAAGTATCACTTGTCCCACATAGATTGAGTTCGCATTACATATACCGTTAATTCTTGCAAGCTTCTCAGCTGTAGTTCCATTCGCTTTTGCAATCTCTGACAGGGAGTCTCCAGCGGTTACCGTTACTGATTCAGGTTCTGTTTCCTCTGGTTCAACTACAGTCGTTGTTGTCGTAGTCTCAACAACGACTGGTGTGATCGCGATTGGCGCAACATAAGTGGTGGTTGCTATGGGGATTGTCGTTGAAAGTTCCATAAGAGTCGTGGTCGGCACCATGGTGGCTGGCACCAGGACAGGCTCTTCGCCTCCACCGCACGCGCTGACAATAAGCAAAGAAAGTCCGCTAAGTAAATACTTAACTAAGTTTGACCTCATAACTAAAGCATAGGTTCATGAGTGTGACAGTTTCGCGCACCCCCAACAAAATTTATTTTCAGATGACTCTGTCGCTTCCTCCATCAGTGGGAACAGAAGCTCCAGTTGTTGTAGAGAAATCATCAGTACAAAGTGAGATTGCTGAACGTGCAACTGCTTTAGATGTGACTTCAACCGAAAGAAGATTCCTTTTCTTGTACTCTTCTGAACTGATTCCATAGTTTGAAGCTCTTTCCGCTATAAGTTCCTCAGTCCATAGACCTGTATCGAAAACTGCATCCGGATGTACCAGATTCACACGTGTTCTGTTAGCCGCCCACTCCAAAGCCGCCACTCTGCATAACTGTTGTAAAGCTGCTTTCGATGCTGAATATGCAGCTGCTCCTTTACCGGGAGCTGGCACATTTTTAGAACCTATTACGACGACTCTTCCTCCTACCGGTGACAGAGCTAACAGAGGACCTATGCTGCCAAATAATGACTGTACTGAGTCAACGTTAACTGACATAACTCTTCGCCATTCTTCTGAATCAAGACTTTCGATTGGTGCCGAATTTCCGAATATACCTGCTGCCACTACTGCAATATCTAAACCACCGAATCTCTCGACGCCTATTCTGATTGCCTCACTAACCTCTTCAGCTTTTGTCACGTCAGCTTCTATTCCTATCCAGTTGTCACCGGAGAAAACTTTAGTAACCTCTGGACTCAAATCAATACCTACAACTGCACTTCCTAGCCGTTTAAGTTCTTCAGCACAAGCCTTGCCGATTCCAGAAGCTGCACCTGTGACGAGTGATACCATCCCACTTAATTCAGGTGGTTTACCAGATTTAAGCAATTTGGCCTGTTCTAAATCCCAATACTCAACATCGAATAGTTCTTCTGCTGAAAGTGCTTTATAACCGCCAAGATAATCTTCGGATCTGCAAAGAACAGGAATTGTGTGATGATAGATGTCAGCTGCTATTTGTGCATCTTTCGATGTGAAACCTGCGGTAAGCATTCCGATCTCAGGATCTAGAACTATTCGCGGAGCAGGGTCTATTTCTGTGAATTCAGTTCTTATCCTGTGACGAAATTCTTCTACATAAGACTCATACTCCCGCACGTAGCGATCTAATGAGTCTTGGTTTACTCCCACCATCGGGAAACGTTTTGTTCTAATAATGTGGTCAGGTGTTAGAGGCCCCCTGCTAGCAAGGTCTTCATAATCATCGCGTTGAACAAAATCTGCCACTTCGCTATCAGTATGCCTTCTAACTATCATTGGTTTCCCAGCTATTTTCGACATCTGAGAACGCAACCGTGCTAAATCAGTCAGGAGAATCTCCGCAGTTAAGGCATTTTCTTTTTGCGAATCGACGGGTGCTTCTTTTTTCAACCATGTTTCAGCTTTTTTGATCAATTGCATGTGCATTTCATAAGCCGTTTGCGAATCATCTCCGAAGGTAAACAGACCATGATTCAAGAGGACCATGCCTTGAGTCCCATCATGAAATTGTGATGCCCAGTTTTCCCGGACTTCTTGAGCTAAATCGAACCCTGGCATAACGTACGGGATAACAATTACTTCATCGCCAAATATGGTTCTTACGACTTCATCAGGAGCGTTCATACCTGCCAAATTTGTAAGAGTGACAATTACATCCGCGTGTGAATGCTGCACCGCTCTAAAAGGAATAAATGCATGAAGTAAAGTTTCAACTGAAGGGTTTGGAGACCCTGGATCTAGTTTCGCTGCAGACAATTCGCGCATCATGTCTACATCACTTAGCTCTCTGAGTTCTAGAAGCTGTTTAAGTCTAGGAAGATCTAGAGGCGTTAATCCTGGCACTTCAAGGCTTCCCATATCCCATCCCGAACCTTTTACAAATATGGCTTCGCGGTCTTGACCGGTTATATCGAGGCGTAGCGCCTTAACTGAGGAATTGCCACCGCCGTGTAAGACTAAATTTGTATCGCCACCGATAAGCCGACTGAAATGGGCACAAGCTTCAACCGGATCGTTAGGACTTTGTAAGTCAGTTTTTTTAGAATTTTCCATCATCTTTACCCTACAAAGATGCCTTCGCTAGTAAGTTTTTTATCGATTCGCAATAATCGCTTCTGATAACCCCATATTCGGTAATTATTCCAGTAATAAGTTCTGCCGGTGTCACATCGAAGGCGGGGTTCCATATTTCAACACCTTCATTAGGGACATTCACCCTTTCCACTCCACGCACTTCATTAGGATCCCTTTGTTCAATTTTTATATCTTGACCATTTGATGTATCTGGATCGAAAGTAGTTGTTGGAGCTGCAACATAAAAGGGAATTCCTGCATTACGAGCAGAAACAGCATGCGTGAAAGTACCTATCTTGTTAGCTGCATCTCCATTTGTGGCTATGCGATCTGCTCCCACGACCACGGCATCAACAACTCCCGACGCCATAAGGGAACAGGCTGATGAATCAGGTATAACTGTTACAGGTATTCCAGCGTTAGAAAGCTCCCAAGCAGTGAGTCGTGCTCCTTGAAGCAGCGGTCTGGTTTCAGCAGCGAAAACCTCCACTTCCTGTCCGGCTAAAGCCTTTCCATATATCACTCCCAGAGCTGTACCAATGCCTGTTGTGGCGAGACGCCCAGCGTTGCAATGAGTCATCAGAGTTTTATAGGTAGATAGTTCCTCAGCTCCATATCGACCTATTGAATCGCAAGCCTCACGATCTTCTGCGAAAATCTTGTTTGCTTCAACCAATGCCAGTTCTCGAATTTCCTCTTTTGATTTTCCACTCACTGCAACATCAAGGACACGCTTAACTGCATATGAAAGATTCACGGCTGTAGGTCTAGTATTCCCGATCTTTTCCGCAGCCTCTTTCATTTCAGCAACAAGCTTGTCTAGTTCATCAGTAGAAATACGATCAATAGCAACAACCACTCCGTAAGCTCCACATGCACCTATAGCTGGAGCGCCACGGATAGCTAACCTCTTAATAGCATCGATCACTTCATCAACGGTCTTAAGGACTATTACTTTCAATTGGGCTGGTAACAATGTCTGGTCGATTATTTCTATCGTTTCACCTGTCCAGGTAATTGTTGGTGGATTATCAATCGAAATGGTCATGCAGTTACTCCTAGAAATTAAATTCTATGCCTTCCGTTCGCACTATGTAGCCTCTATCACCTATCGTCATATTTAATATGAATTCTAAAGAAAGGGCGTCAGTTAACGTAATCGATGCTCTAAGAGCCAACCATAATGATTTACAAGAATTTTTCAACTCGCTCACAGATGAAGAATGGCAAATGTCGAGTGCGTGCGAAGGATGGCGTGTCCAAGATGTGTTTGCTCATATAACAAGCAACCTGAAACAATTCGCAGATCCCGAACCCCCAATAGATGGACAAGATCAGCTTGATGCTGAACAAGCAATGGAAGCGCTCGTCACTCCCCGTAAAGATTGGACACCCGATGAACTTATCGAAGAGTATTACAAATATTTTGAACCCGCTTTAAATGTCTTTTCGAATTTGATCGAAGAACCGACTGCCTCTGTGGAACAGCAACTCTCAGATCTAGGTACATACCAACTCAGGTGGTTGCCATATGCTTTTTGTTTCGACCATTACTGTCATCTAAGACACGATATGACATCTCCAGGAGGTCCGATTGAACGAGACCTTCCCTTAGCAGATGATCTGAGGCTTGCTCCTGGTATCGAATGGATGCTTGCAGGGTTACCGCAAATGTGTTCTAAAGATTTAACTTCTCTGAAGAAACCAATACTTCTTAGACTGACTGGTCCTGGCGGAGGGGAATGGGTTTTATATAACTCTGAAGAAAACGAACTGATCCAAATTGATAATTATTTAGAACAGGATGTATCTGCGAGTATCACCTCAACGAGTCATGACTTTGTTTCATGGGCAACACACAGATCGTCATGGAAAGACCATTGTGCACTCGAAGGCGATACTGAATATCTTCTTTCTTTGATCGGATCAATAAACATCATCTAATAAAGTCAATAAACGTCATTTATTAAGAAGTAGGGGTCGTCAGTTGCGTGCAGCAATTACTCCTTCGTGTATGGCATCGGCAGTGAGTTCACTAAGTTCTACACCATCCTCAAATGTGCTTTCAAGCACTATGTAAGCACCGTACCCATCATCTAGATCAAGAATTGGCATAGCACCAAATCCACCAGGAGAATTACGTCGACCAGTCTCTCTATCTACCCATAAGCCCAAGCCGTAACCCCATGCATCACCGGGGCTTCCATCGTCGGAAACTCCCCCATCGTAGACTCGAGCAATCCGATCCTCGTGCATACGCTCGAGCAACTCAGTCGAGTGCACCCTATTTTCACCGCACATACCGTCACGGAGATGCATTAGTAACAGTTTCGCAAAGTCATCTGTAGTGGTATAAGCTCCACCCCCGATATATGGATTTTCGGTGGGCTCAAGGGTCGATGGGTCACCGTTAAATGCTGAAGGGTAAGCCATGACCATGCCAAACTGCGCCGGATGGGTGAACCCAAGCACTTCTAGACCACAAGGTTGAACATAAATCTCATCAACCAATTCGGCCCACGACTTTCCCGAAGCCACTTCGGCAACTGCTCCCGCTACTTGCCATTGAGCTCCGCCATATCTGAATCCAGTATCTGGTGGAATAACTCTTGCATCATCATCTGGAGTGGTGAAAAGCATTTCAGCACATTCCTTAAGAATCGCTTGATGAGACCATATGCAAAAATATGGCATGAACATTGGATCATCCATCATTCCAAGCATCCCCGAACTATTAGAGATGAGCTGGGCTGGTGTGATCTCAGGGTTACCAGA
>Ga0206683_10000371_pt1 | contig 33626 bp, 37 predicted proteins | sample M280m12015metaG_FD_155483 | JGI IMG/M metagenome (GOLD analysis project Ga0206683, IMG submission 155483) | Ammonia-oxidizing marine archaeal communities from Monterey Bay, California, United States - M2 80m 12015 | ecosystem: Environmental > Aquatic > Marine > Intertidal zone | place: USA...
ATTTGATTATGACTTCATTGGCAGCTTCACTACAAGCAATGGAAGAGACTACAGTCTTACAACCTATTTTCAGGTTTTAGACCCTCAAAATGAAGATCTTTTAAATAACTTTATGTCTAAAGGAAGTGTTTACTCTGAATATATTCTCTCTTCCCTTAACCGATATAACGATGTAAGGAGATCATCTAGAAATAAAGAATTTATTTACAAAAACTTCGAGGACTCATTTCTATTTGGAGTTAACTCAAATCAATCTAATCGTCTTAAACTATTTACAGGAACAACAAAAGGATCAAAAAATGCTAATTTTATAGGCCTATCTAAAGAGCTATCAGAAATAAGATTGGGTTTTATTTACACGGATAATTATACAAAAGCTTTTAGTCATAACAATTTTTTTGGAAGTTCATCATCAGCTATGGAATTCAAAACAGTCTCTACCTTCGCAGAAAGATCCATAACTCTTAATAGCCTAGAAATTAATATTGGAATTTCATATGACAAGATCTTTATTGATCCGTTTAAGGAAAAAGGAAATTTCTTTGATTTACATTTCCATTCTTTAAATACGCTTAGTCAAAATGTGTTTATAGATATGTATTACCCTTTTAAGATCCTAGGCTTTAGTGGTTCTTTAAATCTTGGATCTTCTAAACGGAAATTCTCTTCTCCTTTTAATCTTCGGTCAGAAGAGAACTTTGAATTTCCTTCTAAACATGGGAAAAGATACTTTGATGGAGAACTAAATCTTGTAAAAGGACCTTTTTTTCTATCGGTAAATTATCTTGAAGATAAATCTCCGATATTCAATATAGGCTTTAAGGTTAATTCTTATTAAGTTCTGGTGGGCCCGGGAGGACTCGAACCTCCGACCAATGGATTATGAGGGCTCTGGTTGATTAAAAGCCACTCGAGTAATGGAATTGCCTCTAGTAATTTAAGACAGTTTTATTATACCCACTGAATAGGTTTGCTATCTGGAACCTTTTATCAATTTATTCCTCTTAAGGATTTATTGATACATTTCGGGTGAACACATTGTTGCAAGTAATATATCTGCAACATACTCTTCTTGTGGCTCTCCATCTATTTCCATAGCATTATAAACAAATCCAGATTTATCTTTTTTAATAATGAATTGAACTAGTACATTCGAAACAACTTCATATTCGACTAAGCCATCAAGATTAACATATGTCATGCCATCATCAGACTCAAAAGATTCCCATGAAGGACTATTCATAATCAATTCACTTGACACCATCTCTCCTATTGTTTTTGTTGGGCAAGTATCTAATACTCCGTCTTTAACCATATCTACTGGGCTTTGACCGCAAGACGTTATAAATGTAAGCAAAATAGATAGTGATAAAATATTTTTAATTCTCATAAATTTTTTCCTTTAAAAATATGATGCCACAAATATATCATAATGAATACATAATATAAATTGAGAACAGAAGATTACCTGTTCTCACTTTCTAAGAACAGTAAAACCTTGGAAACCCTTTGAAATGGTGGGCCCGGGAGGACTCGAACCTCCGACCAATGGATTATGAGTCCACTGCTCTAACCAACTGAGCTACAGGCCCTTTGTTAAATCAACCTTTACAAGCATATCTCTAAAGAAGGTGTGTCAAAAAACTTAGCACAATCTGTCACACTATTTTTAATAATTTCTGCTACAAAGAAATCAAATTTTACACTATTAAAGTTCGCATCTGAATGAAAATAGATTAGATAATAATATTAATTTATAGATGCCGTATTTAGTAGCTATTGGTAAATCTTATAATAATTAAGTATGATTTATTAGTACACGTATAGTTTAGGAGAATTTTTATGAAAGCATTGTCAATAGTTGCCATAGTCTTAGCTGGTATCTCATTTATAGTTCCTGTTGTTGGAGTTTTTTCAGCGATGGTAGCTAGTTTGTTAGCGGTAATATCATTCAGAAGTCAGGCAACCTTATCTGGTATTGCAATTGGCTTGAATATTATTAATACTGCATTCCTTTCGCCATCTCTTCTTATAGCTGAAGCTGGCAATCAAATGGATGGTCAAGCTGCAGGTGAGCTTTATTGGTTCTATGTCGGGTTTCATTTAGTAATTTTGGCTATTGGTGGAGCTCTAGCTTATTTTAAAAAAGCTTAATATTTAAGAATTATCAAAGTGTCGCAAAAAAACTGACACGCCATAAAATAAGGTATTAAAAAACATTGTAAGAATAGGGGTTTAGAGTTGTAGCAAGGAATTATGAGTCCACTGCTCTAACCAACTGAGCTACAGGCCCTATATAGCTTTACTCGTCTAAAAACCCTTTCAGATGAGACGATCTTGTAGGGTGCCTTAGCTTCCTTAAAGCTTTAGCTTCAATCTGCCTAATTCTCTCTCTTGTCACATCAAATTGTTTCCCAACTTCTTCTAAGGTGTGATCCGTGTTCATTCCTATACCGAATCTCATTCTCAGTACTTTGGCTTCTCTTGCAGTCAAACTCCCCAAAATATCATCCGTCGCGCCTTGAAGATTCTCTTCAGTAGCAGCTTCATCTGGGGAATCAATAGAATGATCTTCTATAAAATCTCCTAGAGTAGTATCTTCTTCATCTCCAATAGGTGTTTCTGTTGATATTGGTTCTTTAGCTATTTTCAAAACTCTTCTAACCTTGTCTTCAGGTAACTCCATTCTTTCACCTAGTTCTTCAGGGGTAGGCTCTCTCCCCATCTCTTGTACCATCTGGCGCGATACTCTATTAAGTTTATTTATAGTCTCTATCATATGTACAGGGATTCGGATAGTTCTGGCTTGATCAGCTATAGATCTTGTTATTGCTTGTCTTATCCACCAAGTTGCGTAGGTTGAAAACTTATAACCTCTTCTATACTCAAACTTATCTACAGCTTTCATAAGTCCAATATTTCCTTCCTGAATCAAATCTAAAAACTGAAGGCCTCTATTTGTATATTTCTTAGCAATAGAAATAACTAATCTTAAATTAGCCTCTACCATGTCTTTTTTAGCTCTTCTTATCTTAGCTTCTCCAATAGACATTCTTCTGTTGATATCTTTTATTTCTGAAATTGGTAATTGAATAACCTTTTCTAACTTTAAGAGTTTATTATGTAACCTGACGATTTCCTCAATATTTACTTTTACCTCTTTTGCATAGGGTTTTCTTGATTTTGCAATTTTTTCAGACCAACTAGCATTAGACTCATTTCCTGCAAAATCTCTAATGAAGTCTTTTCTTGGCATCTTTCCTCTTTTAACCATTATGGTATAAATAAAATTCTCACATTCTCTGATTATTGCTAAAGCATCTCTTGCAGGATTAGCGATTATTTCAAATTGAGTAGGAGATAATTTAAGAAATTTAAATATTTCTCCTAATTTTTCTTGCTCCTTAATTGCTGTTTTACTTGTTCTTGACTTCAAACAAGCTTTTTCAGTTTTGTTAAATTGCCTCCTTAGTGAACTAAACCTTTTCTTAACCTCAGCCGGATCTGGACCAGTATGCTCTTCCTCATCAGATTCACCTTTCTCTTCTTTTTCTTTCTTCTGAGCTAAGGCAGGAGGGGGAATTCCTTCTTCTATATCCATGAATCCAACCAACACTTCAGATAGCCTTTTTTCTTCCGAAACGACTTCTTGGTATTCATCTAATATCCTATCTACAATTCCAGGATAGAAACAGCAAGCAAAAAGTAACTCCCTTGCTCCTTCTTCTATTCTTTTTGCAATTGCGATCTCTCCTTCCCTTGTGAGAAGGTCAACTGTTCCCATTTCCCTCATATATAACCTAACGGGATCAGTAGTTCTTCCAACCTCTGATTCAACAGTTGTTAGGGTTGTTCTCGTGTCAGCAATTGTTTCTGGAGCCGAATCAGTATTATCTCCACCTGAAGTAGCTGTAGACTCTAGAACTTCTATGCCTATATCCATAAGCATTTGTATTGTCTCTTCTACTTGGTCGGGGTCTGAAATATCCTCAGGTAGCATTGAGTTTATTTCTTGATAAGTTAGAAATCCTTGATCCTTACCTTTATCAAGTAATTCTCTTAGACCAGAGTTTTCTAGATCTTCTTCTCCGAAAAGAACTTCTTCAGCCTCTTCTGGAGCTTCTACTTCCTTTTCTTTTACTTCAACTGCTTGTTTTTTTGCTTTCTTTGCCATATGTAAATCTTGGGGGTGCGGGATTATATTATCTTTTTTTAAAAAATACCTTATTTAATATAAAAACCCTTTAACTTGTCTTTTGACTTAAATCTCTTAAAAGTTTTATTTCGGGTTCTTCTAGCTTGTCTATATTAGACAGTAAATGTTGTTGAAGTTCAAAAGTTTCATCTTCTGAAAGCCCATTATTTTTATAAATCTCTTTAAGCTCAATAATTCTAGAGATTGAATCAGATTTTTTTAGTAAAGATAAGCAATCCTCTAAATAAGCTAAAGCATTCTTCTCTTCTATTGTCGGACTTGTAGAAATTAATGTGCCAATAAATGAAGCAGAATCTGGATCAATATTACTTAGTAAATCAGATATTCCTAATTTTGGATTAGACGTAAAGTACTCAATTACTTCTAGCATCAATCGAACTTCTGGTTCAATAAATCCTTCAAATCTCTCTAACTCTTTTATTTCTGATACTAAAAAAGGATAAGCTAGTATGACATTGAGAATCTTCGAACCTAGACCTGTCTGTTGAAAAACTCTTTCTTCTTTGGTCTCAGGTACATCTTTCTTTATTCGAGAAGATTTTCTTTGGTTGTTTGAAGATTGGTTGTGAGTCTTGATATCATCTTTATCTAATCCAGTAATGTTTGAAACCTCACTCTCTAAAAGTTTCTTGATTGAACTCTCTTGCATTGAGGCCAAAAGACCCATGGCTTTAGAGGCTAAAGAAGCTTTCTTTTCTAATGACGTCAGCTCAAAAGTTTGCGTTAATTGCTGTATAAAGTACTCAGATAATAATTTTGCATCTTTTACCCTTTTCTTAAAATCTTCAGCACTTCCTTTTTCCAGTAAACTAGCTGGGTCTTCTCCTTCGGGCAAAAACAAGAATTTAATTTCTGTACCATCTGCAACTACGGGTAAAACATTTTTTAAAGCTCCCCAAGCGGCACCTCTTCCTGCATCATCGCCATCAAAACAAAAAATTATCTCATTAACCACTTGTAGTAATCTTTGTACATGAAATCTATTAGTGGCTATTCCTAAGGTTGCAACTGAATTCCTCATGCCATGTTCGGACATTGCGACTGTGTCCATATACCCTTCAACAACAAATAATTGCTTTAGATCCTTTCTCACTTCTAGAGCTTCATACAAACCATACAATTCTTTTCCCTTTTGAAATATAGGCGTGTCACCTGTATTTAAATATTTTGGCTGGTCTTCTGGATCCATCACCCTGCCCCCAAAGCCAACCACTCTGCCTTTCCTGTCTTTTATAGGAAACATTAGTCTGTCCCTAAAAACGTCATACAATTTACTTTTTTTATTTTTCTTTGCTAAACCTGCTTTTATTAATATTTCTTCTGAAAAACCATTTATTCTCAATTCTTTGTATAAAGAATCCCAAGAATTTAAGGAATAGCCTATAGAATATTTTTTACAAATTTCAGATGAAATCTTCCTTTCTTCGTTTAAATAAATACGAGTTTTTTCTGCAGAATCATGTTCATTCAAATTCCTTTCAAAGACCTCACTTGCTGCCTTCATACAATCTAACAGAGGATCTCTATCTTTATTTGGCGACTGATTTGATTGATAGGGAACTTCTAGACCTGCTTTAGCAGCAAGAGCTTCAACAGATTCAACAAAATCAAAACCTTGATGAGATTGCAAAAAACCTATCACATTTCCAGTTGCTCGACATCTAAAACAATAATAAAACTGTTTTTGTTCACTAACACTAAAAGAAGGGTTATTACCATCATCACAAAAAGGACATATACCCCAGTGGTCATTCCCTTTTTTTTTAAGTGGTAAATACCCATCAACTAAAGAAACGATATTTGTGGTGTCTACAATTTCTCTTATAAAATCTGCAGGAATAGAACCAGCCATCAGTCTATACTCCTAAACCAATCTTCCAGAATAATTTGAGCTGATATGCTGTGCTTGTTAGCCGAATCTTTTGTTCCCTCGGGTCTCTCCTGAATTCTTTCTTTAGCTTCTTTAGTTGTAAGCCTTTCATCCATCATATGTAATTCAATCTCGTATCTTTTTTTTAAATCTGTTGAAAATTTCGCAATTTTTTTTTGAAATTCACTTTTGGTTCCGTCCATATTAAACGGATCACCAACAATAAATAAACTCGGATCCCATTCTTCTACTATAGAATCTAATTTTACCCAATCGGGTGTGCCCTCTTTAGCTTTAATAGCGTAGAAAGTGGAAGAACTTTTAGTGATGTTTTGTCCTATCGCTATTCCAATATTTCTTAAACCGTAATCGAAAGCCATCACTGCACCAGAATCTTTAACCATTTTTTTGCAAACCTTCTATAACATCTAAAAAACTTAAGGCTACATTAATATCACATAAACTTTCGTATTCTCTAAAACATGTCGGGCTAGTTACATTTATTTCAGTTAAATAATCTCCAATAATGTCTAATCCAACAAGAACTAAACCTAGGTCTTTGAGTTTTGGTCCAATTTGTTCACAAATCCACAAATCCTTTTCGGTGAGTGACCTTGCTACTGCAGAAGCTCCAGCCGCTAAATTTCCTCTAAGTTCACCTTCGGCAGGCACCCTGGCAACGGCAGCATTCATAGGCACACCATTAATTAATAATATTCTTTTATCGCCATCTGTTATTTCTGGTATGTAGGTTTGTATCATCACCTTAGTTATAAATGAATCTGTAATCGTTTCAAGTATCACATTTAAATTTGGATCAGTATTTCTTAATCTAAAAATCGAAGACCCTCCCATTCCATCTAAAGGCTTTATGACTGTGTCTTTATGGTCTTCAATAAAAGATTTCAATAAAGAGGCTTTGCTGGTAACTAAAAACGGAGTACAACATTCTGGAAATTCAGTAGCAAAAACTTTCTCATTACAATCTCTAAGACTTGCAGGTTTATTTACGACTAACACTCCTTCTCTTTCGGCGGACTCTAAAACATATGTGTTGTATATGAAGTTGGAGTTAAAAGGAGGGTCTTGCCTCATAAGTATCACGTCTAATTCAGATAACCGGATTTGCTTCTCCTCATTGAATTCAAACCAGTCCGTCGGATCGTTTTTAACGGTTATGGTATTTGCTAAAGCATGGGCACCGGTTTCATTTAAATAAAGAGAATTTGGAGTCATATAGAAAATTTGATGTTCTCTGGCTTGTGCTTCTAGCATCATGGCCAAAGTACTATCTTTCTTAAAATTAATGGATTCTATTGGATCCATGACCACGCCTAACTTCATAAACTAAAATAAAAATCTAATTAAAATTCTTTTGCACCAAACCTCACAGAGCTTATAGCAGAAATAGCTGCCGTTTCTGCACGTAAGATTCTCTTTCCTATAGTAACAGGAATAAAACCTTTCTCGATTAAAGAATCTACTTCGTACTTAGTGAAATCACCTTCAGGTCCGATCGCCAAAGAAACTGAATCTTTATAATCTAGATCTGATATTTTGTTATCTGCATTTGGATAAAGCACTATTTTTATCTTAGATCTTACTGACTTAGCCCATTTGTCTAATGTCATAGGATTCTCAATAGCAGGTAACCAATTTTCTCCACATTGCTCACACGCTCCTCTTGCAATTAAACTCCATTTTGTAATTCTACTCTCTGTCATTTTTGTTTTGACTACCGAACGATCAGCTATTAAAGGACAAAAAGAGTTTATTCCCAGTTCTGTTGCCTTTTGAATTATGAGATGCAGAGGATCACTCTTTATAAGGGATTGTCCTAAATTTATATAAACTCCTGACCTTAAAGTTCTTTCAAACACATCAATTATTTCTAACTCTAATTTTGTTCTATTGATTGAAGAAATAACTCCTAAACAAGAATTGCCTTTTCCATCAAATAAAATAATTTGATCTCCTTCTTTTTTTCTTAGAACTTTTAAAAGATGATGAGTGGAAGACTTTTCTAAAATTATTTTTTTATTTATGGAAAATTTTTGGTCTATAAAATTTCTGGTTAAGTTTATTTTCATATTTAATACTTATATATTAAAGATTGAATACGATTGTCAATAAGAAATAAATAATTTTAGGTATTAAACCTCTTGAAAGAATAATTTTGTTGGGTATTATCATCAGTCCGATTAAGAAAAAATTATTATCCAACTTTCAATCAAATGACTGCTAACAAAAAAAAGAAATTTAATGGCGAAGGTGAAAAACTAGGTCATCAAGTTTCTAAAAGTATGAGTAAATACTTTCAGCAGCTAGATGGAGAATCTCCCAATGATGTTTACAATATGGTTCTTAAAGAAGTTGAATCATCTTTGTTAGAAATTGTCATGCAACAATGCGACGATAACCAAACAAAAGCCAGTGAAATGCTTGGAATCAATAGAGGTACCCTGCGTACAAAACTTAAAGCACATAAATTACTTTAGGAAATAGATGGGTCAAACTTCTAACCCAAAAATTAAAAGAGCACTAGTCAGCGTTTCAAATAAAGATGGAATTGTGGAATTATGTTCTGTCCTTTCTAACGAACATCAAGTTGAAATTATATCTACAGGAGGAACTCTAAAGTCTCTCCTTAACGGGGGTGTAAAGGCAATTGATATAAGTGAATTTACAGGCTTTCCTGAAATGATGGACGGAAGAGTTAAGACCCTCCACCCCAAAGTCCATGGAGGCATTTTAGCAAGAAGAGATATTGATCAAGAGGTTATGAAAGAAAACGATATAAAGGAAATAGACCTTGTTGTGGTTAATCTATATCCATTCGTAGAAACTATTGCAAGACCTGAAACTACTCTAGAAATAGCTATTGAGAATATTGATATTGGAGGTCCTAGTATGCTCAGATCTGCAGCAAAGAATAATAAACATGTTGGTGTCGTAGTTGATCCGGACGACTACCCTTTAATAATTGAAGAAATGAAATTAAACAATGGTTCTATTTCTCAAGAAAGAAGGAACTTATTAGCTGCCAAGGCTTTTGGTCATACAGCTAAGTACGATACAGTTATTTCTGACTATTTGTTCTCTCTTACAGGCGATGACTTTCCTGATCGTATGTTTGCTAAGTTTATTAAAAAAGAAGTGATGAGATATGGAGAAAATCCGCATCAAAGAGCAGCTTTTTATATAGACGACGCCAAGCATGGCAATGGAATAGCAAATGCTGATCAACTTCAAGGCAAACAACTCTCTTATAACAATATAGCTGATACGGACGCAGCATACGAATGCGTTAAAGCTTTTGAAGAACCTGCTTGTGTAATTGTAAAACACGCCAACCCATGCGGTATAGCAACAGATAAAGATATTCTCGTAGCTTATGAAAAAGCCTTTGCATCTGATCCTACGTCTGCATTTGGTGGAATTATTGCCCTTAATAGAGAACTAGACAAAGAACTTGCAGAAAAAATTATAAATAATCAGTTTGTAGAAGTAATAATTTCCCCTGGAGTAACAGAAGAAGCGCTTAATCTGACCAAGGTTAAAGAGAATGTAAGGATTTTAAATAGTAAAGAACTTGGCTCCCAGGAAAAAGGTTTTAAATTTCTTAGTGTTACTGACGGAATGTTAGTTCAAGAAACAGATAATGGAATTGTTACAAAAGATGACCTTAAGATTGTTTCAAAAAGAGTACCTTCAGAGATGGAAATCCAAAACTGTTTATTTGCCTGGAAAGTTTGTAAATTTGTTAAATCAAACGCAATTGTATATACAAGAGAGAATCAAACAGTAGGCATTGGTGCAGGGCAAATGAGCAGAATTGACAGTGCCAAGATAGCAGCCTCTAAGGCTACAGAAAGAGGATTTAAAACTGAAGGATGCACCATGGCTTCAGATGCATTTTTCCCTTTTAGGGATGGTATTGATGCTGCGGCAAAAATCGGGATAACCTCCGTAATTCAGCCTGGAGGCTCAGTGAAAGATGATGAGGTTATTCAAGCAGCAGATGAAGCCAATATGGCTATGATCTTTACTGGCATTAGACACTTTAGGCATTAAGTCAAACTATGAAGGTTCTTGTTATAGGAGGTGGCGGAAGAGAGCACGCTCTTGCCTGGAAATTATCTAAAAGTAATATGGTAACTAACGTTTTTGTTGCTCCTGGAAATGGAGGAACTGAGATTGAAGAATTGATTCAAAATATAGATATAGAGGCAAATGATATAGAGAATTTATGTGCTTTTGCAAAAAGAAAAAGTGTTGACCTGACCATAGTGGGGCCTGAAGACCCTTTAGTGGAAGGAATAACTGATAAATTCCAAGAAGAAGGTCTTTTGTGTTTCGGACCTTTGAAAGATGCAGCGAGATTAGAAGGCTCTAAGGAGTTCATGAAAGACTTCCTGATAAGACACAAAATTCCTACAGCTAGTTATGAAACTTTCACAGATTCGAAAAAAGCCATTAGTTATATAAAAGAACAAGGCTGCCCAATAGTTATAAAGGCTGACGGACTGGCTGCTGGTAAGGGAGTAACTGTAGCTTTTAATATCGATCAAGCGATAGAAGCGGTCAATCAATCATTAGAGTCTAAAACCTTTGGCGAAGCAGGTTCTAAAATTGTAGTTGAAGAATACCTAGAAGGTGAAGAAGCCAGCTTTATAGTCTTAACAGATGGTAATACAGTAATTCCTTTTGCTTCTTCGCAAGACCATAAAGCTAGAGATGAAGGAGATCTAGGACCTAATACTGGAGGCATGGGAGCTTATTCTCCTGCTCCGGTAGTCACAAAACCTATAAATGAGAAAATTCTTAAAGAAGTAATACTCCCAACCATTGAAGGCCTTAAATCCGAAGGTAGTAACTATTGTGGATTCCTTTATGCAGGAATTATGGTTGATGCCAATGAACAAATTAAAGTTCTTGAATTTAATTGTAGGTTTGGAGATCCTGAAACTCAACCCATCATGATGCGTCTAAAAACTGACTTAGCTCAATTATGTTTAAAGGCTTGTAAGAAAGAATTATCAAATGAGAAGTTAGATTGGGATGAAAGGAAATCTTTAGGAGTAGTTATGGCTTCTGGGGGGTACCCTTTCGCCTATGAGAAAGGAAATGTTATAGAAGGAATAACAGAAGAGTCTGAAGAACTTAAAGTATTCCATGCAGGAACAATATACGAAGAAGGAAACATTAAATCTAGTGGGGGTCGAGTTCTTTGTGTAACGGCTTTAGGTGATTCTGTTTCGTTAGCACAAAAAAAGGCTTATGATGCAATTTCAAGCATTACATGGAAAGACTGCTTTTACAGAAATGATATTGGTTACAGAGCCATTGAAAGAGAAAAAAATTGAACTTAATAGATTTAGTGATAAATGAAGTTGATAAGGGGTTGAAATATTCAACCCAAAATTATCAAACTGAATCTAGACCTTACCCTGCTGATAAAATTGAACAAGACTCTTTAAATGAGTCTGAAAAAAATCATTCTGCTGGACTTATGCGGGTTAATCATTCTGGCGAGGTGTGTGCTCAAGCCCTTTACAGAGGTCAAGCGCTTACAGCTAAACTTGGTGATACCAGGACTAAAATGGAACAGGCTGCTTCTGAAGAACTAGATCATTTGTCTTGGTGTAATAAGAGACTAGAAGAGCTTAATAATAAACCAAGCGTCTTAAATCCAGTTTGGTATGGCATGTCATTTAGTATAGGGGCAGTGGCAGGATTAATTGGAGATAATTGGAGTCTTGGTTTCGTTCACGAGACTGAAGAACAAGTTGTAAAACACCTAGATGGTCATTTAGATAAGTTATCAAAAAAAGATCTCAGAACAAAAGCCGTTATTGAACAAATGCGAATTGATGAAGAACAACATAGTCATGATGCTTTAGAAGCAGGAGCAGAAATATTACCTGATGAGATTAATGACTTAATGTCTAAGGTTGCTAAGGTAATGACAAACTCTAGCTATCACATTTAATCGTAAAGAAAGTTTTACAAATTATGGGTTGATAATTGAGACAACATAAGTATAGTGGCGCGCGTAACTACTAGTTAGTTACATAAGAAAATAGAATAAGGAAAAATTTAATGAATTTATACGTAGGAAATATTGCTTGGAGTACATCTGAGGAAGAACTAGAATCTCATTTTGCTCAGTACGGAAACGTAAGTGCAGTAAGAATAATCACAGAAGGCCATTCTGGAAGATCCAAAGGTTTTGGATTTGTTGAAATGGAATCTGAAGAAGCCGGAAAAGCTGCAATAGAAGCTTTAGATGGAACAGACTTTGGTGGAAGGGACTTAAGAGTCAACGAAGCTAAGCCAAGAGACTAATCGGTCTAACTTTATAATTAAAATGAATATATACGTAGGCAATATTGCATGGGGTGTTTCTGATGATGAATTAGAAGCTCTCTTTGCTCAATATGGTGAAGTAAATTCTGCAAGAATAATTACCGATAGAGAATCTGGTAGATCTAAGGGATTTGGTTTTGTTGAAATGGCTACAGCAGATTCTGCTAACGCCGCTATAGAAGCTTTAAATGGGAATGACTTCGGCGGTAGGGATCTAAGAGTTAACCAAGCAAAAGAAAGAACATAGACTCGTCAGGCATTCACAAGACTGCCTATTCTTCAACTTAAATTAATTATCTTCGATAAGAGCTGCTGTTCCGAAGGCCATTAATTCTGCAGCGCCTTGGGACATTACTGAAGTAGAAAAAGACACTCCAACAACGGCTTCTGCTCCTAATTTCTGAGCATCTTTGTATTTATCGTTCTTATATTCTCTAATCCTTTCTGCAAGAATGAAGAGAAGGAGAAGAAAGAACAATACACCAATAAAAATTGTAAATAGAATTTCCCCTTCTTCCATCTCTTAATCTTAACAAGAAAAGAAAAGTTTCTGTAATTCTTCACCAGGATCAGAAGCTCTCATGAAAGACTCACCTACTAAGAAAGCTTTTGTTCCAGAAGACATTATTTTTTTTACATCTTTTTTTGTTTTAATTCCACTCTCCGATACGATTATCTTATCTTGTAGATCTTCAGACAGATTAATAGTGGTCTCTAGATTTACTTTAAAAGTTTTAAGATCCCTGTTATTAATTCCAATTAAGGAGAATCCTAAATCTTTAGCTCTATCCATCTCAGACCTGTCATGCACCTCAATTAATACATCAAGATTTAATTCTTGAGCAATTTCTTTAAACTCCTTTAATTGAATATCGGACAAAACAGAAGCTATCAGTAAAATACAATCAGCTCCATAAAATCTACTTTGGTAGATCTGATATTTATCAACAATGAAATCTTTCCTCAATAAAGGAAGATCAACAACTTCCCTTACAGAAGACAAGTCTTCTAAACATCCTTGAAAAAAAGGGGCGTCTGTTAAGACACTTATGCAAGTAGCTTGAGAAGCTTGGTAGCTTTGTGCTATATCTTTGGGATTAAAATTTTCTCTTATTAATCCTTGGCTGGGAGAAGCTCTTTTAATTTCGGCAATAACTGAAACAAGCCCATCATCATGTCTAGCCTTTATAGATTTAAAGAATCCTTTTGTTTCATTTAAATCTGAAAGAAAAGATTCTAATTCTTGCAAAGGAATATTCTGTTTATCTATTTCAACAGCAGACGCAGTTTGTTCAATGATTTTATCTAAATAAGAATTCATTATAAGGATTGTGAATATTCTGATAGTTCTTGAAGTTTATCTAGACCTTTTTTCTTTTTTATTCCTTCCATGGCTTTTTCTACTCCTTCAGCTAATGAATTCACTACCCCAGAAACATACAAGGCTGCCCCTGCATTCAAGGCTACCATAGAGCTAGCTGCTGAATGTTCTCCATTTAGAGCTTTCTTGGCCATAGTTAAACTTTCTTCAGGGGAATTTACCTTCAGTTCATCCAAGGGCTGAAGCTCAAGACCAAATTCTTCAGGTGAGATAACGTATTCAGTTATCTTATCTTCCCTTAATTCAACAACTTTAGTTTTGGAAGCAATACTAATTTCATCTAAATTATCTTCAGAATGCACCACCATAACGTTTGTACTTCCAAGGGATTGATGAACTTCCGCAACTGGCTTCATCCATTTCTCATCATAAACTCCCATGACTTGATTGGGAGCGGATGCTGGATTCGTTAAAGGTCCTAATATATTAAAAATACTCTTATGTGCTATTTCTTTTCTTGGTCCTATTACATGCTTCATGGCGCTATGGTGGCCTGGAGCAAACATAAAGCCCAGACCAACGTTCTCAATACAGTCAGATACTTGGGAAGGATTTAGTTCCAGAGAAACTCCTGCTGCCTCTAATAAATCTGCACTTCCACTTTTTCTGGTGGCAGACCTATTTCCGTGTTTTGCAACTCTAGCCCCACAGGCACAGGCAACAAATGCAGCTGTTGTCGAAACATTAAATATTCCTATACCCGAACCGCCCGTACCACAAGTATCTACTAATTTATCTTTATTAACTTCAACTTTAGCTGAAAGTTTTCTCATGATCTTAGCTGCACCCAGAACCTCTTCAACGGTTTCCCCTTTCATATCTAAAGCTATTAAAAATGCACCTATCTGTGCATCCGTAGTTTTACCTTCTAGTAAATCCAACATTACATCAGACATTTCACTTTCTTTAAGGCTTAATCCTGAAGATATCTTTGAAATAGCTGAAGTTATGTTCATTTACCCTCCAAGAAATTTTTTAGTAAAACTTTTCCGTTCTCTGTGGCAATAGATTCAGGGTGAAACTGTATTCCTGTAACAGGAAGAGTATTGTGTTGTATGGCCATTAAAGTGCCGTCATCTGATCTAGCACTCACCTCAAAATCCTTACTTAAACTGCTCTCATCAATAATTAATGAATGATATCTTGTTGCAACAAAATCATTATCTATCGATGAAAAGATACCAGATTGATTGTGGTTAATCTTTGATAATTTTCCGTGCATTATTTTCTTTGCTTTAATTATATCTGCCCCGTAAGCAGCACCAATTGATTGATGGCCTAGGCAAACTCCAAGAATAGGCATTTTCCCAGCAAAATGAGAAATCGCGCCAACGGAGATACCAGCTTCCTTAGGGGTACAAGGCCCAGGAGAAATAACTAAGAAATCAGGAGATTTTTTTTCAATCTCTTTAAGGCTGATCTGATCATTCCTAAAAACTTCTACTTTTTGCCCTAATTCATAAAAATACTGAACTAAGTTGTAAGTGAAGGAATCATAATTATCAATCATCAATAACATATCAACCCTCTAACTTCTCTTGAACCATCTCAGCCGCCTTAAAAATAGCCCTACCTTTATTTAAAGACTCCTTCCACTCTAGATCGGGCTGGGAATCAGCTACCCATCCTCCTCCAGCTTGGATATATAAAACTTCATCTTTAATCACAGCTGTTCTTATTGCTATAGCCATGTCCATATTGCCTTGCCAAGAGAGATAACCAACTGCTCCTCCATAAATACCTCTTTTTACAGGTTCAAATTCATCGATAATTTCCATAGCTCTTACCTTAGGAGCTCCCGATACTGTGCCGGCAGGAAAAGTAGCCTTAAAGAGATCTATAGCACTTAAACCTTCATCTAGATCAGCTACCACATTAGATACCATGTGCATCACATGGCTGTATTTTTCAATACCAAATTTTTCGGTAACCTTAACTGTTCCTGGTTTGGCTACCCTTCCAACATCATTTCTACCTAAGTCTATTAACATTAAATGTTCTGCTATTTCTTTTGGATCACTAACCATATCCTCTTCCATAGCTTTATCATCTTTTTCATCTTTACCCCTTCTACGGGTTCCTGCTATTGGTCTTACGGTAATTTTCCCATCTTCTAGTCTCGCAAGTATCTCGGGAGAAGAGCCTACTATATGAAATTCATCTAAATTTAGGTAATACATGTAAGGAGAAGGATTTAATTGTCTTACGGACCTATATAGAGCAACTGGATCAGCAGTAAAAGGAATAGACATTCTTTGGGAACATACAACCTGCATAATGTCCCCGCTTTCTATATATTCTTTAGCGTTTTTTACTGAAAGCTTAAATTCTTCTTCACCAAAACCAGAAACAAAATCACTCTCCTTAATACTCTTAATTGGCTTATTAAAATCTTCAAAGGGTAAACTTTCTTTTAATTGGTTTTCTAGTTCATCTAAACGGATGTTAGCCTTGTCAACATCCTCTAAAGATTCAACTAATACAATCAAGTGAACTTTATTTTTGAGATTATCAAAAACTGCTACTTCATCAGAAATCATGAATAGAGCATCTGGGGTACCAATCTGGTCAGGTGGTTCTGAATTAGCCAATCTATGTTCAATATATCTAACACAATCATATCCAAAATAACCAACCAAACCTCCGTTAAAGATTGGTAAATCTTCGTTTTGCTTCAATTCAAAACTTTTCTGTAGTTCGTCTATGTAACCTAAAGGGTCGTCGCATTGAAAGGAGTCAATGATTTCTCCATTCATTTGAATTTCAATCAAATTCTTTTTAATGAAAACGATTTTTGAAGCTTCTAGACCTATTAAAGAATATCTGGCCCAATTTTCACCGCCTTCTACTGATTCAAATAAATAACTATAAGGACCATTTGCGAGTTTTCTATATATACTCAATGGTGTTTCCATATCAGCTAGAATCTCTCTAGAAATAGGTATCTTTGTTTTAATTTTCACTAATCGCTATGCCTTAAGAGAGTCTCGCATCTTTTGTATGATTTCAGAGTAATCGGGCTGATTAAAAATAGCAGATCCAGAAACAAAAGTATCAGCTCCAGCATCAGCTGCTTGTTTAATATTTTCTAGCTTAATGCCACCATCTATTTCTAATCTTGTATTAAAATTCTTATCATTAATAATAGATCTAATTTTAGTAACTTTTTCTAAAACTGAATCAATAAATTCTTGTCCGCCAAAACCTGGAAAGACCGACATTAATAGAATCATATCCAATTTATCTAAATACCCATCCAAAACATCAATAGAAATATCGGGATTTAACACTAGCCCCGCTTTACATCCGCCATCTTTGATTAAACTTATTGATCTATCTACATCTTCGGATGCCTCTGGGTGAAAAGTAATGTAAGTCGCTCCTGCTTTAGAAAAGCTTTTAATTAATTCATCTACCGGCTCAACCATTAAGTGGACGTCAATAGGGGCAGTAATTCCATATTCCCTTAAAGACTGACACACCATAGGGCCTATAGTTAAATTAGGTACATAATGATTATCCATTACGTCGAAATGCACCCAATCAGCTCCTGCTTTTAATACTGAATTAACCTCTTCTCCTAACCTAGAGAAATCAGCAGACAATATTGAAGGTGCAATTATGTAATCTTTTGTTGCCATATATTCGGCAAGTTTACTCTCCGGATAATAATGCGTCTAATTTTTCAGCCTCTTTAAGAGAGTTTAGATTATCCAGTAGACCGCCATAAATCTCTCCAGAAACTAGGCCATTTTTTGAAGCGGGTAAAAGAATCTCTTCCCAAAGCTCGAATTTATCTAACTCACTTGTATGAAATAATTCAGGCGACAACATAGAAATACCTGAATATGTAAAAGTTGGACCTTCTTCTTTTGGTATGACCATGCTATCTTCAGTACTAACGTCTCCACCTTTATTAGAAACAGGATTCTTAATTAGAACCATATGCGCTAATTTATTTTCATCTAACTTTAACTTTGAAAAATTAAAATCTGTCCAAACATCAGCACTTACAACTACGAAAGGTTCTGTGAATAAATGGATAGCCTTAGCTATTCCTCCGCCAGTCCCTAGAAGTTCTGTCTCAATCGAATAAGAAATTTTTAACCCTAAATCAGAACCATCTCCAATTGCATCAATTATCTTTTCTCCTAAATGAAATATATTAATGACGACTTCATCTATGCCAGATTGCTTTAAATTTTTTAAATTATTTTCTATTAGCGAAACTTCACCTATTTTAAAAAGCGGTTTTGGTATTTTTTTTGAAAAAGGTAGAAACCTTTTACCTTGACCAGCAGCCAAAACGAAAGCTTTAGTCATTATTTTCCCCTAACCGTTCATGCAATGCAGGCAGAACTTTTAATTCTAAGAAATTTGAAAATTTTTTAAGTTCATAGTGCTTTTGGCTTGCTTCAATAACATAAAATAATGTTTGTTTCAGATCAGGTAGTCTAAAAGACTTTCCATCTCTAATATGAAGTCGAGATAATGTGCCTAAAATTCTTAATTGCCTTTGTAAACCTGCAAATTCAAAATCTTCATGTAGAGAAGCTAAATCAATCGTAACGTCAATTCCTGCTTCTTGTGCCAAGGATAAATATACTTCTAAGTAAAATTCAATTTCTTTATAAGATATAGGGTTGTCTAAATCTTTAATTAGAGAGACAAGATCTAAAGTTAAAGGACCATAAATAAGATCCTGGAAATCTAAAACCCCTATAGTTCCGTCTTTTTTTAACATAAGGTTCCTTAATTCAAAGTCAAAATGACACAAAGTCTTCTTTTGACGTAAAAACTTCTTAGATATCAATGCGTAAGCGTCATGAATGAGTTTCGTCTCTAATTCATTAATTTCTAACTGTAAATAGCCTGATAAAAACCATTCTTCAAACAGTTCCATTTGTTCTTTAACTGAATTTTCATTAAGTTCACTAATATCTTCATTTTTATCTGCTAATTGCAAATTAATAATCTGATCGATAGCCAGTAAATATAGATCTTTTTGGTTATCGGCATTTATTTCGTTCTGAAACACCTTGTCTCCGAAATCCTCTATCAACATAAATCCATTCTCAATATCAAATGCTTCGATTGTTGGAACTGAAACCTGATTTTTTTTTAGGTATTCCGAATATTTGATAAATTCATTATTCAATTCTTTCTGTGGATCTGAAAATGCAAGGATAAAGGTTTTTTTTGCTGCAGATGCTCGATAATATTTTCTTGAACTTGCCTGCTCTCTAAGAAGAACCATATCTTCAAGATCAGGGATTTGAGATTTTGCCCACTTAAGTAAATTTTCTTCAACTTCTAACATTTTATTACCTTACTGGCTCACTTCTTATTCTAACTGACAGTAGCTTACTTTATGATCTAAAAATAAGTTTATGGAACAATCTATGTGAAATATACTCTAATTATCTATATGCCTAAACAATATTCACTTCTTAGAGCTTTGAGTCTTTGCTTTGTGTTATCCATTACTACACCCCTATTATCAACAAATGAAATAGAAATTGATTCCATAGATGCCCAGATAATAACGACCTTAGATCCTGATACTCTATCTATGGAAGGTAATGTAGTAATTAAAACGGAACAACTTGAGTTTTGGAGTGATAAAGCCGTTTACAACAAAAGCAAAAAAACCATAAATTTAGAAGGGTCTATAAGAGTATTGTCTAAAAACCTAGATATCAGCGCCAAAGAGATGGAAGCTAATTTACTGGATAGAACTTTCTATATCACAGAAACCTCCTTTACTTTTATGAAGAAAAGTTTTGGAGAAGCAGATTCAATAAGAGTATTTGCTAACGAAAAGGTTGAACTACTCAATACCTCTGTTAATAGTTGTTCGATTGAAGATCCTGCTTGGAAGTTAAATGCTAGTAGTTTAACCCTGCTGGAGACAGGCAGAAATGCTGTTGTAAGAGGGGTGAATCTAAAGATTAAAGATATTCCGATCCTATATATACCCTACCTAAGAACTGCTGTTGGGAAAGAAAAGTTTTCAGGATTCTTGTCCCCTTCTTTAAAACAAGGTAGAGATGGGCTCGATATCTCACTACCCTACTTCATCAGTCTTGCTCCTAATTATGACCTGACTCTCTCTCCTAGATACATAGAAAAAAGGGGTGCTGGAGTAGCTACAGAATTTAGATACCTTACAAAGAATTCTCAAGGGGGTATTGCTGCTTCTAATATATTTCAAGATAGAAAGTTTGCTAATGAAACCAATTACCAAGGTAATAGATGGATGGCTCAGTGGTCTCACAAATCTCAATTGGGTTCAAATCTATTTTTAGATGTTAATACTGAAGGTGTTAGCGATAATTTCTTTTTTGAAAATCTGAATGAAGATATTTTAGGGACTAAACAGAAAAATTATTTAACCAATAGAATGAATGTTAAGTGGATAGGAGAGTCGCTAAAGGTTGAAGGAGAAATTAGACAATATAAAGATCTAAACCCTTTTGCGTCAGGACAATATAAAACTAGACCTAATGTATCTATTAATTTCCAAGATAGATTTAAAGGGATTAACTTCAGTTTATTGTCTAGTTACACTAAATTTGCTTTTGATAAATCTTATAACCCTTTTAATAAAGAAAAGGAAATAAAGAGGAAATCCATAGAGCCTTCATTAAGATATAGTCAGCATTACGCTAGTTCTAGTTTTTCAATTGCTATCGGTGCAGAGAATGTAAGATATGATACAAATTCATTTGCCTTAGATAGAACTTCAAACTGGTTAGAAGCAGAATATAAACTTTTCTTTGAAAGTAGATCCAGCCAATCATTTAAGTCCTTAAATCCTACCTTAAAATTTATTACACTTGACACTGATTCTCGCCATTATGCATCGATAGATTCGAGACTTATTTCTCTTAATTATAATAACCTTTTCTTGAGAAACTGGTATTCAGGCCCAGATCGATTTTTAAATCAAGATAGAGTTATTTTGGGTATAGAGCATCAAAAGCTAAGTTTGCAAAATGATATGGATCTAAATCTCCTATTGGGTAAAGCATTTTTCTTGGACAACGGATATTATCTTGATGGTAAAAACAAAAGATCTTCTCCTTTAGTAATAGAATTTAAACATCGATTAAAGGGCAATTTCTTCTCAAACGGAATGTTAGAAATAGATTCAGATTTTAACAAAGTTTATTCCGGTCATTTTGGTCTTATGTTTGAACATGACGAAAATAAAAGAATTGAATTAAGATCAACTTATAAAAGACTGAATCCTTACATTGATAATATGCCATGGCTTGATAGCGAATTACCAATTTCTCAAATGGAACTCTTAACTCATTGGTCTATTTCAGATAAATTTGCGGTCTTTGGTAAGATGCAGAAGGACAATGAACTCAATGAATCTAAAGACCTTTCTTATGGATTTCAATATTCAAATTGTTGTATGAAAGTTGGTTTAATGAAGAGAAAATGGCAAGACCAAGATTATTACACTTGGTATACAAATCAAGAAGAAGCTTTTAAAGCTCTGCAAAGTGGCATCAATCCCCAGCTACGAAGAGACAATATTTATATCTTCTTTGAACTTAAAGACATTGGAAGAATAGGTAAGCAGATATCTGAAGTAATTTCTTCTACTGTGCTTGAATAATTGCAAGAATCTTAAAAAAGAAGACAATATAGCGTTTATGAAAAAATTTATACCTCACAAATACTCTTTAAAGAACTTGATTACTTTATTTTTATTCTGCACTTTGTCTTTAAACGTAAACGCGAAGATAGAACTTTTAGATAAAGTTATAGCTGTCGTTGATTCCGGTGTAATAATGGAAACTCAATTAAATGCTAGAGTTGAAGAGGTGCTTAAAAGGCTTCAGGCTAATAAAGGTGAACTGCCGCCTATAAATTTACTTGAAGAGCAAGTCTTAGAAAGGTTGATCGTAGAAGAAATTCAAATGCAAATTGCTGACAGGGCTGGAATCAAAATAAGCGATTCGGAATTAAACCAGACACTCTCAAGGATTGCTGCGCAAAATAATCTTAGTTTAGAGGAGTTTAGAATAGCCTTTGAGCAAGACGGTGGTTCTTATAAAGCTTTTAGAGAAACTATAAGAAAAGAACTAATTATTGGAAGAGTTCAAAGAGGTAAAGTTGGGTCAAGAGTGGATATATCTGAACAAGAGATAGAAAATTTTATAAATTCAGAAGAAGGAAGAACTGAACTAGCTGAGCAGTATGATGTACAGCACATCCTAGTATCTGTAAAAGGTGGATTGAATGAAAACGAATTAAAAGCAACACAAGAAAAAGCCCAAGACATTTTAAAAAGGATAGAAGAAGGAGAAAGTTTTGAAAAATTAGCGGCAACTTATTCGTCAGGTCAAAAAGCTTTAGAAGGGGGGTTCCTAGGATGGAGAACTTCTGCGGAATTACCAACTTTATTTTCTGAGACTGTTTCTTCCTTAAAGGTTGGAGAGACTTCTGAATTAATAAGAAGCGGTGCAGGCTTCCATATACTGCGACTAAACGACAAGAGAGGTAACACTGTTAAATTTATGGATCAAACATTATCCAGACATATACTTGTTCAGCCTTCAGAAATTAGAACTGAAAATCAAGCTGAACTATTAATCAGAGACATACATAGAAGACTACTGGAAGGAGAAGATTTTAAACAATTGGCAAGGCAGTATTCTGAAGACCCAGGTTCTAAAATGGATGGCGGAAATCTCGGATGGGCTAATCCGGGAGAATATGACCCTGCTTTTGAGAAAACCCTAAACGCAACAGAAATTGGAGAAATCTCAAAGCCGGTTAAATCTTCATTTGGATGGCACATTGTTGAAGTGTTAGATAGAAGAAATGAAGACGTTAGTCAAGAAGAACAAAAGAACAGGGCCTATCAGATCATTTATGAAAGAAAATTTGAACAAGAGCTTGAGAGTACGTTAATAGAGCTTAGGGCAGAAGCCTACGTAGATATTAAGCTCACCTCATGATCAAAATAGCAGTCTCTTCTGGAGACCCAGCAGGAATAGGTCCTGATATTTGTATTAAAGCCTTTGGTCAAAAAAAAATATATGATTTCTCTCCAGTTATTTTTGGTGACAGGGAAATATTTAAGTCTAGAGCTAAAACTCTGGGTATTGATGTAAATTTTCAAGTCTATAAAGGACAAGAAAAAGAATTATCTAATGATAGTCTTTGGATAGCTAATCGAAACTGCGACTTGAATGTTCTTCCTGGTAAACCAGATCCAAATTGTGCTAATTTCATAATTTCTAATTTCCAACAGGCAGTTGAGAGAACTATCTCTGAAGAATTTGGGGCTGTTGTTACTTGCCCTATAAATAAAGAAATTATCAATAAAGGAGGGATAGAATTTACTGGGCATACAGAAGAATTAGCTAGACTTTCAAAAAAAGAAAAAGTGGTAATGATGCTTGTCACTCAAGAATTAAGGGTGGCTCTTGCTACTACTCACCTTCCACTTAGAGAAGTTCCTGAACACATTACTCTGGGCCATATAGAAGAAACTATCTTAATTATTAATAATGATCTTCAAGAAAAATGGAAAATAAGCAATCCTCTTATTAAAGTTTTAGGACTGAACCCACATGCAGGAGATGGGGGTTTTCTTGGTTCCGAAGATCAAGAAATCTTGATACCAGTTATAAAGAAACTTAATGGTATGGGTTTGAATATTTCTGGCCCTCATTCTGCAGATACGGCTTTTATGGATAAGAATAATCAAGCTAAACCGGACGCCATATTGGCCATGTATCATGATCAAGGCTTGCCAGTAATAAAGACAATAGGATTTGGGAGAATAACAAATATCACTCTTGGACTGCCGTTCATAAGAACTTCAGTAGACCATGGAACTGCCTATGATGTGGCCGGTTCAATTGAAGCCGATGAATCTAGTTTAATTGAAGCTGCTAGAACAGCAGCTTCAATAGCAATAAGTTGAAAATGACAAAGGCCAAAAAAGATTTGGGCCAAAACTTTTTAATTGATGAAGTTGCCTTAAATAAAATATTTGAGCTGATAAACCCTAAAGCTAATGATCATTTCTTAGAAATAGGTCCTGGCAGAGGAGCTTTGACAAAACTTCTAGCCAATAACGTAGGGAGACTTGATGCAGTGGAACTAGACAAAGACTTATTGTTAAGTTTAAAACTTATAAACAGCAAGAAACTTTATATACATAATGAAAATATCTTAAATTTTAATATTAAAAACGTACTGGAGAGTAAAAAGTTAAGACTGGCAGGAAACCTTCCTTACAATATTTCTACAGATATTTTGCTTTGGAGTCTTAATAACCTAAATCAATTGAAAGATATGCATTTTATGTTCCAAAAAGAATTCGGTGAAAGACTTTCTGCTGAACCTAATAGTAAAAGCTATGGAAGAATATCTGTGCTTACTCAATATTTAACGGAATTAGACAGTGTTCTTTACCTTGAACCAGAAAGTTTTAAGCCTAAACCTAGAGTAGAAAGTGTTTTTATTAGATTTATGCCCATAAAAGATAGACATATCCTATCTCCTGTTTCATTAAAATTACAAGAAGTTACCAATGAAGCTTTTATGCATAGAAGGAAGATGGTAGGAAAATCTCTAAAGAAGATTCTAACGTCCAAACAATTAGACCAATTGGATATAGATTTATCTTTAAGACCAGAAAATATATCTGTGAATGACTACGTTAGAATTGCTGAAGCTTTAATCTAAATGGCAAATTACGCAATTGGTGATATTCAGGGATGTTTCGATGAATTGATAGTCTTGTTGGATAAAATTAAATTTGAAGCAGGCAAAGATCAATTATGGATATGCGGAGACCTAATAAACAGAGGCCCTAAGTCTCTTGAGAGTTTAGAATTTTTATATTCTATTCGTAAGAATTGTTACATAACTCTTGGAAATCACGACCTTCATTTTTTAGCCGTAGCTGAAGAAGTAATAGAAATATCCGACTCTGATACGTTTAAAGAAATCCTTAAAAACGAGAATCTTGATATTTATCTTAATTGGATCAAAAAAATACCCTTCCATCATATAGGTAAGATAAAAAATAATGGTAAAACCAAATCATACTTAATGACTCATGCCGGTGTTCCTCCTCATTGGACAAAAGAGGACCTAAAAAAATATTCTCTAGAATTAAATAAAACCTTACAAGGTCCTGAATCATTAACTCTTCTAAAAAATATGTACGGCAATGAGCCAAATCATCCATCAAGGTGTGTTACAGAAATAGAAAGGTTGCGTTTACATATAAATTATCTTACGCGTATGAGATTTTGTTCAAGCGACGGGTCCTTAGATCTAAAAAATAAAGGAAAAGCATTGGAAGCGCCGTTAGGAATGAAGCCATGGTTTGACTGGAATTTAAAGATCTTGAAAGACCCTTTGCATTTACTTTTTGGTCATTGGGCCGCCCTGGAAGGCGTTACTGGGAAAAAAAATATTACTGCACTGGATACAGGGTGTGTATGGGGTAAAAAATTAAGTGCTTTAAGATTAGAAGATAATCGAATCTTTTCTTGTAATAAGATAAATTAGCAGCATGAAAGTCTATTTAGTTGGAGGAGCTGTAAGAGACTCTTTGTTAGGTTTACCTTTTCATGAGAGAGATTGGGTAGTTGTTGGTGCAACAAAAGAGGAACTAACTGATAAGGGGTACAAACAAATCGGAAAAGATTTTCCTGTATTTCTTCATCCCGAAACTAAAGAAGAATACGCCTTAGCTAGGAAAGAAAGGAAAACTGGAGCTGGGCATAAAGCGTTTAGCTTTGAATTTGATAAAAATGTAAGTTTAGAAGAAGATCTAGAAAGAAGGGATATAACCATAAACGCAATAGCGCAAGACGATGAAGGAAATTTTATTGATCCTTATAATGGTCATCAAGATATAGAAGACAAAATAATCAGGAAGGTTTCTAAAGCTTTTAAAGAAGATCCTTTGCGTGTCTTAAGGGTTGCCAGGTTTTCAGCTAAATTAAAAAAGCTCGGATTTAATATAGAAGAAGGTACAAAGAAAGAAATTAAAGATATTGTAAATTCTGGTGAATTACAAACCTTAAGTAAAGAAAGAGTCTGGATGGAAACACACAAGGCTTTAGAGACGGATAACCCGGAAATCTACTTTGATGTATTAAATGAATGCGGTGCTTTAAATCAGATATGTCGTTTGAATAGTATTGATACAAATTATCTTTCAAAGGCGAGTAAAGAAGAAAAAGATACTTCTTTTAGATGGGCTTGTTTAGTGTCTACTAGTTCATTAGTTGAAGAAATAAATAATTCTTTTAATGCACCAAAAGAATTTAAAGAAATCTCGGTTATATGTAATCAAATAATTACATTTAAAGGGTTAGACTCTATCAGTGCAGAAGATATTATAGAGCTTGCAGACAAAACAGATATATACAGAAAAGGGGAAAGATTTCTAAAAGCAGCAGAAGCCTCAACTTTTTGTACTAAAAGTAATTCTGAGAAAGGATTAAATTGGAAGAATCTAGTTAAATGTATAAACGATATAAAAGCCTCCACTGATCTTAAAGAGGGTAAATTAATAGCTAAAAAATTAAAGGAAGATCGGCTTGAAGCAATCCAGCTTTACTTATCTAAGTTATGACGGATAAATTTGTTCTAATAACGGGTGGTGCAAAAAGAATTGGGGCCACAACAGCAAGGCACCTACATGAAAAAGGTTTCAACGTAATCCTTCATTACAATAATTCAGAAACAGAAGCTAAAAGCTTGCAAGAAGGACTAAACAAGAATCGAAAGAATTCTTGTTTAATAATTAAAGCAAATTTTAACTCTGATACTTCTATTAATGAACTTGTAGCCAAAGTTAATGAAACCACCAAAACCTTAGATGTTTTAGTCAATAATGCTTCGAGTTTTTATCCAACTCCTTTAGAAAAAGCTTCTTTAGTTGAATGGAGGGACTTAACGAACACTAATGTAGCTACGCCCCTATTCTTAACCCAAGCTTTATTTAATCATCTAAAAAAAGCAAGAGGCTGTGTAGTCAACATCTCTGATAGTTTAGTAAAGAATGGCATTAAAGATTACAGCTTATATACAGCAGCTAAGTCGGCATTAGAGGGAATAACAAAATCATTGGCAAAAGAACTTGCTCCTGAAGTTAGAGTAAATGGAATTGCTCCCGGTGCTATCCTTTGGCCAGATGACAAAGATTTATCAGATCAAGAAAAAGGATCTATCTTACAAAAGGTGGCCATAGGAAGAACGGGTAAACCAGAAGACATAGCCTCTTCAATCTTTTTCCTAACGCAATCTAAATACATAACTGGTCAGATAATTAATGTAGATGGCGGTAGATTTTCTTTTTAAAATAAACATTTAACGCTTTAAATTAACCTTTAACTGGTTTAACTTATCTATATATGGAATTCAAAGAAAATGAGAACATAGGAACTATGCCAGTGCTGGAAAAGCATGCAATAGACTCAGCAGCACTTCAAGAATACATGCAAACAAACGTAAGTGGATTTGATGGCAAGATTTCAATTGAAGAGTTTAAAGGAGGGCAATCTAACCCTACTTATAAAGTAGTTACACCTTCTAAATCTTATGTCTTAAGAAGAAAGCCTCCAGGCAAGCTCTTAAAATCAGCCCATGCGGTTGATAGAGAATATAGAGTAATTACTGCTTTAAACCAGACAGATGTACCTGTCCCGACCAGTTACGCCCTATGTGAAGATGAAAGTATCATTGGGACGGCTTTTTATTTAATGGAATACATGGATGGAAGGGTCTTATGGGATGCATCAATGAATGACCATTCCAAAGAAGAATCTTATGGCGTCTATTCTTCAATGAACTCAACTATGGCTTCTCTTCATTCTGTAGATCCCTATGAAATAGGATTAGAGACTTTTGGAAAACCAGGTAATTATGTAGGGAGACAAGTTTCCATATGGACAAAGCAATATCAAGACTCCGAAACAGAAGAAATTAAAGATATGAATAAATTGATTGAATGGTTACCTGATAATTTGCCATCAGACAAACCTCTTAGAATTGTTCATGGAGATTTCAGCCTTACCAACCTTATGATTCATAAAGAAAAACCAGATGTAATAGCTATTTTAGACTGGGAGCTGTCTACTTTAGGAGATCCTTGTGCTGATTTTAGTTACCATTGTATGCAATATAGACTTAACCCATTATTGGCAGATGAAAATTACTGCAAAGAAAGAGGGATACCTACTGAAAAAGAATACGTTTCTATGTATATAGAGAAAAGTGGATTTGATCTTGAGAAAGAGTGGGAACTTTACATGGCCTATAACTTATTTAAATCTGCTGGAATACTTCAAGGTATACTCGGAAGAGTAAGAGATGGCACAGCGGCGAATGAGAACGCTGAAGCCATGAGAGCAAGAGTTAGACCTTTGGCAGAAGGAGCTTGGAAATTAATAGAAGAAAATTTTTAAATAAATATGAAGGAGAGAACATGGCTATAGATAAATTCTTAGTTGAAGCAAGCCACATAATGATGTTTGCGAGGTCGGTTGGAGATGCAAATCCTATTTATCACGATGAAGAATACGCAAAAAAAACTGATATGGGAGGAATAATTGCTCCCCCTACTTTTGCTCAGTCTAGTGCACAATTTGATCCTAACTATTTCTTAAGACCAAAGATTGGAGGGGAAGGATGGTTTGGTTCAGGCAAAGAAGCATCAGGAGCTAAACCTTCCTCTGGTTCGGGAGAAAGTGGAGGTGGTGGTGCGGCAATGGGACTTCACGCAGAACAACATTTTGAATATCACCTTCCATTGAAAGCTGGTGACGTGTTAAATGCTACTACGAAGCCAGGAAATACTTGGGAGAAAGAGAGTAAAAGAGCTGGAAAACTTAAATTCAGTGAAAGCGTAACTGAATATAGAAACCAAGATGGTAATTTGGTAATAACAGCGACAGGTGTAGGTGTACAAACAGAAAGAGCTGTCGACAGTTAAGGGGAAAATTATGTTAAAGGAAAGCGATATTAAAGTTGGCGATACTCATACTGCTATTTTGGTAGAAGACCTGAAAAGAACACAAATAGTTCAATATGCGGGTGCTTCTGGAGATTATAACCCCCTCCATACAGATGAGATATTCACTACTCAGGTAGCAGGCTATCCGAGCGTATTTGCACATGGAATGCTTTCAATGGGCTTAACAGGAACAATGCTTACGGATTATGTTGGTGATGGAACGCTTAAAAAGTATGGAGTAAGGTTCACAAATCAGGTATGGCCTGGAGATACCCTGACCAGCACCGCAACGATTATAGATATAAGAGAGCAAGATGGTGAAAGGGTTGTAGATCTTCAAATTGAAACAACCAATCAAAATGATGTTGCCGTGATCACTGGAAATGCTACTGCAAAAATAGAATCTTAATTCTTCAAAAGACCTAAATAAAAGGAAGTAATGTCAGATAATGAAAATTCTGCTGTAGGTGGTCGACACGCAAAAATTGCGTTAAGCCTATTGGTTATTGTTTACATCTTTAATTTTGTAGATAGGCAGATTATTTCAATCCTTGCTGAAGACATTAAGGCAGATTTAGGTATATCTAATAGCGATATAGGTTTCTTATTTGGTACAGCATTTGGTGTGTTCTATTCCGTGGTAGGTATACCAATGGGAAAATTAGCTGACTCTTGGAATAGGAAAAACCTTATCAGTATCGGATTGGCTTTTTGGAGTCTAATGACTGCACTTTCTGGTACTGCTAAGTCCTTTTTAAGCCTCTCTATCTACAGATTTGGAGTAGGCATTGGAGAATCTACTGCCACCCCTTCTGCCTATTCTCTTCTGTCTGATTACTTCTCTCCTAAAGTAAGAGCAACGGTTTTATCAATATACTCTAGTGGTCTATATATAGGAGCAGCAATAGGATTGTTCTTAGGTGGTTGGATTTTGGACACTTGGAATACTACCTACCCCAATCCTTCCGATGCCCCTTTAGGTTTAAAAGGATGGCAAGCAGCCTTCATGGGGGTTGGTTTACCTGGCCTTTTACTTTCTCTAATAACATTCACATTCATTAGAGAGCCAATAAGAGGCATGAGTGAAGGTATAGTCACCGAGCCTAGCAAAGAACCTTTCAAGGATACCTTTAAAGAATTTATCGGATTAACGCCTCTTTCTTTCATTGGTAGAAAAAATTTAACTAAAACTCTTGATATCAATCTTTCAATTGCTTTCATTATTTTTGTTGTTTGTTTTTTACTCTATCAGTTAACTGAAGATTTTTTACAATGGGTTGCCTGGGGAATTGGTGCTTATTTGGTTTGCACTTGGATACAAAGTTTAAAAGAGCGGGACCCTGTAGCATTTAATTTAATGTTTCGAAGTAAAGCTATAGTTTATTCCTTTATATCTTTCCCGTGCATTCCTTTTGTTGGCTACGCATATTCTGCATTTACCCCGCCTTTTTATATTAACTATCATGGAATGACTGCTTTAGAGATTGGAACTTTTATTGGCTTGGTAACTGCCGTCGGTTCATTCATTGGAGTTATAGGAGGAGGATATTTTGGGGATAAGCTTAAAGAAAAGTATGTGGGAGGTAGATTATATGTAATCTTTGCTGGAGGGATTGTAGTAACTACTCTTGGCTGTTTAGGAATGATTTATACAGAATCTAAGAATGTATCCATTGTTTTTAACTTTATTTACCACATTGGAAGTTCTGTGTACGTGGGTTGTGCTGCTACTACGGTTACTAATCTTGTATTACCAAGAATGAGAGCAATGTCAGGCGCATTCTTTATTTTGACCCTTAGCATGATTGGGCTTGCATTAGGACCTTACACTTTAGGTAGAATTGCTGACTTCTTTATAGACTCTCAAAGTTATGCTCCAGGGGATGCTATGCAAACTTCCATGGCGATAATCTTATTAATCTTATTAATACCTTGTATAACTCTTTTCATGGCTGTTAAACACCTCAAAGAGGATGAAGAGTCAGTTACCGAAAGAGCTAGAGCGTTAGGCGAAAATATTTAATTAGATTTCAATTTTTTCAATAGTTCTGAAAAAGTTATTTTAGATACAGGGTGAAGCAATTCTCCAGCTATCTCTGCTAAAGGTTCAAGAATAAAAAGATAATTTTCTATGTCTTTACTGGGTATATCCAAATTATCCTCTTCAAGAACATGATCCCCATAAAGAATTATATCTAAATCAATAACCCTATTAGACATACCCTTTTGATCTTTAGTTCTGCCCATCTTAAGCTCAATTTGTTTTAAATGCTTTTGTAGTTCGGAAACTAATAGATTTGTTTCAAACCCTACTACGCAGTTGATAAAATCATTTCCTTCAAAGCCATGAGCCTTAGTTTCATATATCCTTGAGGAGATACAGTCAAAAAGTTTATCTAAATAGTCCTTAGCAATCTTTATATTTTCCTTAGGATCTATATTGCTGCCAATACTGACAAAGACTTGATGCATTAGGGTCTAGTAATTCGTATGCCAACTGATTCTGAACCTCTCATGGCACCAGGTTTCATTACAGAAACTATTACGCTAGAAACAGGAAACTCTTTTAAGACTAGTTTAGCTATTTGTTCAGCAAGTCTTTCCACAAGCTTATACTTTGATCTTTCAATAAATATAGATACTCTCTTTCCCACCTTCTTATAATCCAGTGCATCTTTAATGTCATCAGATTTGGCAGCTTTTTTATTATCAAATTCCATTTCAAGGTCAATGGAAACAACCTGTCTAACCTCTCTTTCCCAGTCAAAGATGCCAATGATTGTTTCTACTTGAAGGTTATTTATAAATACTTTATCCATATCATAACTCCGATAAAGACCACTTTGGTCGGACTAAATCTTTTTTAGCCTGATTATTATTACTTAAATAAAAACTTCCAGCAAAAGCAACCATCGCTCCATTGTCAGTACAGCGCTCTAGGGGTGGGAAATATATTTGGCTTCCTTTCAGGCCTTCTATCAACTTTTTCCTAATATATTTATTCGAAGCTACCCCTCCTCCAATAACTAATTCATTTTGATTTGTTTGCTCTAAGGCTTTCTTAGATTTTATTAAAAGTGTATCGGCAACAGCCTCTTGAAAGGAAGCAGCAATATTAGCCTTTATGCTTTCGCTTATAACCTTTGTATCTTTAAGAGCATAAAAAACAGCTGTCTTTAGCCCACTAAAGCTAAAATCTAAATTGTCTTTGTTAGTCATAGGTCTTGGAAAACTAAAGGCAGATGAATCTCCTGATTGAGCAAGTTTTTCTATTAAAGGTCCTCCTGGATACCCTAGTTCTAGGAGTTTAGATACTTTATCGAAAGCTTCTCCAACAGCATCATCAATAGTTTGTCCTACTATTTCATATGAACCTAAGTTTTTTGCATTTATTAAAAGGCAATGCCCACCCGATATAAGCAACGTGAGAAAAGGGAATTTTGGTGCAGGATCTTCTAAAAGATTTATTAACAAGTGTGCTTCCATATGATGAATTCCTATGGAAGGTATCTTCAGGCTAAAAGCAAGTGATTTAGCCATAGAGGCCCCTATTAAAAGAGGACCTCTTAAACCAGGTCCTGCCGTATAAGCTATGCCACTTAAATCACTGAATTCTAGCTTTGCTTCTTCTAAGGTAAGTCTAATTAGAGGTATTATTTTGATTAAATGATCTCTAGAAGCCAGTTCAGGAACTACACCTCCATACTCTGCGTGCTTAGAGGCTTGGCTAAATAACTGCTCCGAAATGATAGATTGCTTTTCAGTGTTGTAGATAGCAATACCTGTTTCATCACAAGATGTTTCTATTCCTAAAATATTCATTTATCTTTGATTTAAGCTATTCTCGTCAAAAATTAAAAAAAAGAAAGACTTTCCAAAATAAAATTGGTTCTATAGAATTGCGCATCCCTTAGGGGAATTTATATGCCTTCAATAAAATTAAAGCCAAATGAATCATTCGACGTGGGACTTCGAAAGTTTAAACGCGCTTGTGAAAAAGCTGGAATAATTCCTGAAGTCAGAAAGCGTGAGTTCTATGAAAAACCAACTTCTGTTTTAAAAAGAAAAAAAGCAGCAGCTGTTAAAAGAGAACAAAAAAACCAAAAAAAGAATAGATTAGGCAGACCGCCCCGTTTCTAAAACTAAGGAGCCAATATGGCAGACCAAACTATCAGACCTCTTATAGAAGAAGCTGTTAAGGCCTCTATGAAGAGTAGAGACAAAGAGACTACTTCTACTCTTAGAATGGCCATGTCTGAATTAAAGAAAGAAGAAATCGATAAAAGGATAAATCTTGAAGATGAGCAAGTAATTCAAATCCTACAAAGAATGATAAAACAAAGAAAAGATTCTTACTCTCAATTCTCTGATGCTGGCAGAGATGAACTTGCAAAAAAAGAACAAAATGAAATTAAAATTCTTTCTGATTTCTTGCCAGAACAGTTAGGTGAAGATGAACTCACCGAAATGGTAATAGATGTCGTTAAAGAAACAGGAGCTTCAGGACCTCAAGATATGGGAAAAGTGATGGGTTCTTTAAAACAGAAAATACAAGGTAATGCAGACATGGGACTAGTTAGCAAAATAGTAAAAGAAAACCTTTCAGATTAGTCTCTTTCTAAATATCTATCTCGTAACATCAAAGACCTCGTATTAGAAGGCATTAATTTTCCTGAAATATATATTTGTTCAGCAAAAGAGGTTACCTCTAAAGGATCTGCATCCCAAACAATTAGATCAGCTTCATGACCAATAGTTAAAGTACCTCTGTCGGGTA
>Ga0206683_10000372_pt1 | contig 33581 bp, 26 predicted proteins | sample M280m12015metaG_FD_155483 | JGI IMG/M metagenome (GOLD analysis project Ga0206683, IMG submission 155483) | Ammonia-oxidizing marine archaeal communities from Monterey Bay, California, United States - M2 80m 12015 | ecosystem: Environmental > Aquatic > Marine > Intertidal zone | place: USA...
CAAGTGTTCTAGATCCTAGTAAAAATGCCCCTTGCAAAATTGCTTGCGATACATTTGAAGTTGGTGATTTAATGGATTTCGAAACGGTATATAATTTTGGTAAAAAGGTTGATGTTCTCACTTTCGAAATTGAACATGTTAACATTGATGCACTTGAATCGCTTGAAAAAGAAGGTGTTACTGTATACCCATCTTCAAACACATTACGGAATATCAATGATAAAATTACTCAAAAGAAATTTTATCAAACACATCAAATTCCCACCTCCGCGTTTCAAATTTTTAATTCAAAAGATGAATTAATAGTTGCCATTAATAAGTATGAAATTAGATACCCATTTGTTTGGAAGCAAAGTACAGGAGGTTATGATGGAATGGGGGTTTGTATTGTCAGAAATAAAGAAGATTTAGCAAATGTAAAGGATACTCCATGTATAGCTGAAAAACTAATCCCTTTTGTCAATGAATTAGCTGTCATTGTTAGTCGTAATCCCAACGGAGAAGTAGCATCCTATCCTGTTGTTGAAATGGAATTTCACCCTGAAGCAAATCAAGTTGAATATGTAATTTGTCCTGCTCGAATTGAAAATAATATTACTGAAAGAGCAAAAAAAATCGCTGAAAAGGTATCTAATTCATTTGAACATGTTGGCTTACTAGCAGTCGAATTGTTTCAGACTGAAGAGGGAGAAATCCTAGTTAATGAAGTTGCTCCAAGACCACATAATAGTGGCCATTTTAGTATTGAAGGAAGTTTAACAAATCAATTTGAACAACATATTAGAGCCATACTAAACCTTCCATTAGGAAATACCAAAAGTAAAATCGCTGCTATCATGGTTAATCTTGTAGGAGAAGAGGGATATACTGGAGATGTATACTATAAAAATCTAGAACAAATATTAAATTTAGATGGAGTTACGCCCCACATATACGGAAAAAAACAAACAAGACCTTATAGAAAAATGGGACATGTGACTATTGTAAATAATGATATTAGTAAAGCACGTAAAATCGCAGAAGTAGTAAAAAATACTATCAAAGTAATTAACCGTTAGTCTAACTATAAAAACTCTCTTAATGGGAACTAAAAATATACAAATGAGTAAAGTAGGAATAATTATGGGAAGCACGAGTGATCTTCCTATTATGCAAGAAGCTATCGACATCCTAACTGGATTTGATATAGAAATAGAGGTAGACATTGTCTCTGCACACAGAACTCCAGAAAAATTATTTGATTATGGTAAAAATGCTCATAAAAAAGGGTTTACTGTAATCATAGCTGGTGCAGGAGGTGCAGCTCACTTACCAGGAATGATTGCCTCATTGTCACCTTTACCTGTTATTGGGGTTCCTGTAAAGTCAAGAAATTCGATCGATGGTTGGGACTCTATTTTATCGATTCTTCAAATGCCTGGAGGAGTACCTGTAGCTACAGTTGCTCTGGATGGTGCTAAAAACGCAGGTATTTTAGCTGCTCAGATAATTGGAACTAATGATCAATGTGTATTGGATAAAATAATTACTTACAAAGAAGGTTTAAAACTTAAGGTTGAAAAAGGGGCAAAAGAGATTAAATAATTTGATTGAATCTTCACTCTAAAACAATATTAAAACATATCCAAAGAAATTTATGAATAATCCTTTATTGACTCCTTTCGAAACAGCACCATTTTCGAAAATTAAAAATGAGCATTTTTCTCCAGCTATCCATCATTTTATTGCAGTTACAAAAACTCAAATAAACGAAATTTCAGAAAATAAGGAGGCCCCAACTTTTAAAAATACGATCGAGGCTCTTGATGGTACAGGGATTCAATTAGACAGAATTACCAGTATATTTTTCAATTTAAACAGTGCTGAAACCAATGATGAAATTCAAAAAATAGCACAAGAGATTTCACCGGCACTCTCCGATTTTAAAAACGATTTATTATTAAATGAAAAACTTTTTAAAAGAGTAAAACAAGTTTATGAAAACAGAACTTCATTATCGCTGAATAAGGAGCAGACTATGTTACTCAAAAAAAGTTACATAGGCTTTACAAGGAACGGAGCAAATTTATCATACAAAGACAAGGATAAGTTAAGAGAAATTGACGGAAAGCTTTCTAAATTAAAGTTGCAATTTGGAGAAAATGTATTGGCAGAGACCAATAAATTTTACCTACAAATTACGAATGAAAAAGAATTGTCTGGATTGCCCGATGGGGTTATTGAAATGGCTGCACAAACAGCGAAAGAAAAAAAAATGACTGGATGGGTATTCACTTTAGATTACCCAAGTTATGTTCCTTTTGTCACCTACTCGAACCTACGTGAATTAAGAAAAAAAATTACGATTGCTTTTGGACAGAGAGCCTTTAAAAATAATGTAAACGACAACCAAGCTTCAATACTAGAAATTGTAAATCTCCGACACCAAAGAGCTCAGCTATTGGGCTATCCTTCACATGCACATTTCGTATTAGAAGAACGAATGGCAAAAACACCAGAAAAAGTTTTAGAATTTTTAACCGAACTACTTGAGAAAGCAAAACCTGCAGCCCAATCCGAATTTAAAAAATTAGAGGACTTTGCAAAGGAATTGAATGGTATTGATCAACTAGAAAAATGGGATGCCGCCTATTATTCTGAAAAATTAAAGCAAAAACTCTTTGATTTAGACGACGAAAAATTAAAACCGTATTTTAAATTAGAAAATGTAATTGAAGGTGTTTTTAAAATTGCCAATAAATTATACCAACTAAACTTTAAAGAAGTTTACGATGTAGACACCTACCATAAAGATGTTAAAACTTATGAGGTAACAGATCAAAACAAGGATTTTATAGCTTTGTTTTACGCAGATTTTCATCCACGAGCAGGTAAAAGATCTGGTGCATGGATGACCTCGTTTAAAGCACAATACAAATCAAATACAAAAAATGAACGCCCACACATTTCGAATGTTTGTAATTTTACAAAACCAACAAAAAGTAAGCCTTCTTTGTTATCTTTTAACGAAGTAACTACCCTATTTCATGAGTTCGGACATGGTTTGCATGGAATGTTGGCAAATACTACCTACAAAGGATTATCTGGAACCAATGTTTCCTGGGACTTTGTTGAATTGCCAAGTCAACTTTTAGAAAATTGGTGTTATGAAAAAGAAGCTTTAGAGCTTTTTGCTAAGCATTACAAAAGTGACGAAGTAATCCCTATGGAGTTAATTGAAAAAATTAAAGATTCAGCAACTTTTCATGAAGGAATGCAGACACTAAGACAGATAAGTTTTGGCTTATTAGATATCGCTTGGCACGGAAAAGACCCTAGTAATATAAAAAATGTCAAAGAGTTTGAAACCCTATCATTTTCAGCTACCCAACTCTATCCAGATGTTAAAAACAATTGTATGAGCACCTCCTTTTCACACATATTTCAAGGTGGTTATTCTGCAGGATATTATAGTTATAAATGGGCTGAAGTATTGGATGCTGACGCATTCAAATATTTTAAAGATCACGGAATTTTTAACAAGAAAATTGCTGCAAAATTTAAAGATACAGTATTGTCTCAAGGCGGAACTTGTGATCCATTGGAATTGTACATTAAATTTAAAGGATCGAAACCAAATCCAGAGGCTCTTTTAAAAAGAGCTGGTTTGATTTAAAAACGATGACTCGCAGTGACAAGCTAAAAATTAAAAAAAGGCTTTACTAAGAAATATTAAAATAGTGTAGCATCAAACTTGATAACCCATACCAAAATAAAGGAATACTTTCTACCCAAAATGAGGAGTAATATTTTGGTTCATTTTTTTTAGAAAACAAAAGAAATAAAAATAAAATAGGGATAATCAACACTAAACTATAAAGATTATTCTTATCGATTTCATCTTTATAAAATTCTAAAACGAGTATTACAATTAATAAAAAAGTGCCGATCAATTTTGTTTTACAAACCCCTACTCTCTGCGGCAAAGTTTCGATTTTTGAGTCGTCGAATTTTAAATCTCTGATTTCAAAAGGTAGCGTAAGAATAAAAATAAATAGAAATCTTTGAATAAAAGATAACCAAACATTTTTATTTAGTAATTCAATATTTTCGTTTAAAATGGGTAGAACAACAGTTATACTAGCCCAAACCAAAGCTACAATACTAATTTTAAGGCCTGTCAAATTTCTCAAGTTTTTATTTTTATGTAAAGGGTTTGCGTATAAAAATGTTAGAATCGCTAGAAACAGGATAACAACCATTGAAACTTCTGAAAGTTGAAAATAAAAAAACAAACCTGCTATTACAGAAATTAGTTGAATTAGCTTTAGAGATAGCGAAATTTCGTGTTTGGAAGATTTGTATATTGACACGAACTTCACAAAATTATACCCAGAAATAGTGCTAAAAAAAATGAAGTAATAAAAATATTTTAAAATTTTTATATCGAATTCGTTAGCAGTAATACCAACCAACGCACAGACTGCAAGAGCGACATGCAAACTACTTCTAATATAAATATTAAACCAATTCATCTCACAAAAATAATCATTGTAAAATCAATCACAATTAATCGTTAAAAATCAGTTGTTTTTATTTTAAAAAACATTCATTTATTGTTAAATATTGTAAATTTGCACTTCAAATTTTAACGAAGTAAAATGAACACAGATTCTTTCGCTCAAAGACATATTGGTCCAAGAAAAAGTGACCTCAGTAAAATGCTCAAAACTATTGGTGTAAACTCTATGGAACAGCTCATAGAAGAGACTATTCCAGAAGACATTCTACTGGACAAAAAGCTTTCTTTACCTAAAGCAATGTCTGAACAAGAATATCAAGAACACAACAATTTACTTAGTACAAAAAACAAACTATTTAAAACCTACATTGGACTAGGTTATCACCATACTTTTTCACCTCCTGTAATTCAAAGGAATATTCTTGAAAACCCAGGATGGTATACCGCATATACGCCTTATCAAGCGGAAATAGCTCAAGGTAGATTAGAAGCCTTGATTAATTTTCAAACGATGGTATGTGACTTAACAGGAATGGAATTATCAAACGCTTCTTTGTTGGATGAAGCAACAGCTGCTGCTGAGGCAATGGCATTACTATTTTCAGTTCGTGATCGTTCACAGAAAAAAAATAATGTTGTTAAATTTTTTGTCTCGGAAGAAATTTTCCCTCAAACCGTATCACTTTTAGAAACTAGATCAAATCCACTAGGCATAGAGCTTGTTAAAGGAAATCATGAAGATTTTGATTTTTCTGATGAGTATTTTGGGGCCATGTTACAATACCCCGGAAAATTTGGTGAAGTATATGATTACAAATCATTTGTAAACAAAGCCCAACAAGCTTCTATAAAAGTCGCAGTCGCCGCTGATATACTAAGTTTAGTTTTGCTGGAAGCTCCTGGAAACTTTGGAGTTGATGTTGTCGTCGGTACTACACAGCGATTTGGGATTCCCCTAGGTTATGGAGGACCGCACGCCGGATATTTTGCTACAAAAGAAGCTTACAAGCGTAATATTCCAGGAAGGATTATAGGTGTTACAAAAGACATGGACAACAAGCTGTCTTACAGAATGGCGTTGCAAACAAGAGAGCAACATATAAAGAGGGACAGAGCGACTTCTAATATATGTACAGCACAAGTTTTATTAGCAGTAATGGCAGGAATGTATGCCGTATATCACGGTCCAGATGGATTAAAAAACATTGCAACCAAAGTCAATAAAACAACTGCAACACTTGCTAAAGCACTTGAAAAGTTAGGATTTTATCAAACAAATTCTACTTTTTTTGACACCATCGTACTACAAGCGCAAAAAAATACAATCAAGCCTATTGCAGAAAGAAATGAGATTAACTTTTATTATATAGATGATAACAACATCAGTATTTCTATAAATGAAACTACAAGCTTAAACGACCTTCATAAAATCGTTAGTGTATTTGCTGAAGGTGCTAATAAAGATTTTGTAATGGTTGACACTTTGGTTGCTGACGTTTCAATTCCTGAGGCTTTAATCAGAAAAACGCCTTATTTAACAAATAAGGTTTTTAACACCTATCATTCAGAAACTGAAATGATGCGTTATATCAAGAAACTCGAACGAAAAGATTTATCTCTCAACCATTCTATGATTTCTCTAGGATCGTGCACTATGAAACTTAACGCAGCTTCAGAAATGCTTCCTTTGAGTAACCCAAATTGGTCAAGTATTCATCCTTATGTTCCTTTAGAACAAGCTCAAGGATACCAAGAAATGTTGAAAAACTTAGAAGACCAATTAACTGAAATTACAGGTTTTGCTGCAACTTCTTTGCAACCAAACTCTGGCGCACAAGGGGAATTTTCGGGTTTAATGGTGATTAGAGCTTATCACGAATCCAGAGGAGATCATCATAGAAATATTTGCTTAATCCCCTCTTCAGCTCATGGAACAAATCCTGCAAGTGCAGTGATGGCAGGAATGAAAGTTGTTGTTACTAAAGCTACGGACCAAGGAGACATTGATATTGATGATTTACGAGAAAAAGCTATTTTACATAAAGACAACCTATCATCTTTAATGATAACTTATCCTTCAACGCATGGTGTTTATGAAGCTTCAATTATCGAAATCAATCGTATTATTCATGAAAACGGAGGTCAAGTATATATGGATGGAGCAAATATGAATGCTCAAGTTGCCTTAACGAATCCAGGAGCAATTGGAGCGGATGTATGTCACTTAAACTTACACAAAACATTTGCCATTCCGCACGGTGGTGGTGGTCCTGGAGTCGGACCCATTTGCGTTGCAAAACAATTAGCCCCTTTTTTACCCAGCAATCCAATTATAAAAACTGGAGGAGAAAAAGCAATTACAGCTATCTCAGCAGCTCCCTGGGGATCAGCATTAGTTTGCTTAATTTCCTATGCTTATATCTGTATGCTTGGAGAAAAAGGATTAAAAAAATCGACTGAATTTGCAATACTGAATGCTAATTATATAAAAGAAAGGCTACACGGTTCTTTCGAAGTGTTATATACCGGTGAAAGTGGCCGCGCTGCGCACGAAATGATTATAGATTGTCGCCCATTTAAAACTAACGGAATTGAAGTTACTGATATCGCAAAAAGATTAATGGATTATGGCTTTCATGCTCCAACGGTTTCTTTTCCTGTAGCTGGGACCATGATGATTGAACCAACAGAGAGTGAAAGCTTAGAAGAATTAGATCGTTTTTGTGACGCTATGATTTTAATAAGAAAAGAAATTGATGAAGCCAAATTGGATCAACCCAATAATGCACTTAAGAATTCACCACATACGATGGAAATGCTTACTAAAGACGATTGGAATTTACCATATTCAAGAGAAAAAGCTGCCTTTCCGTTGCCGTATACTAGAGAAAATAAATTTTGGCCAACGGTCAGAAGAGTAGATGATGCCTACGGAGACCGTAATTTAATTTGTACTTGTACTCCCATTGAAGATTTTATGGCAGAATAGTTAAATTTAATTATTAACCAATTAAAAAATTATCAAATAAAAAGCTTTTCTTATGAAAAGCTTTTCTATTTTTACCTTTCACAAGAAAACTAGTAGCTTATGGCTATAAAAATTACTGGTGTTGGCAGCTATATTCCCCAACAAGAGGTACCTAATGATTCATTTTTAAAAAATGATTTTTATACTGAAGATGGTCAACGGTATAAGGTGGATAATGATATTATCATTAAAAAGTTTAAACATATAACGGGGATCTCTGAAAGACGCTATGCAAAAGATCATCTAAATAATTCTGATATCGGAGCTATTGCATCTGAAAAAGCAATTCAAAATTCCAACATTAACGCTGAAGAGTTAGACTATATAATCGCAGCTCACAATTATGGAGATGTCGCTCATGATTCCAAACAAAGTGATGCAGTTCCAAGTATTGCTTCAAGGATAAAGCAAAAAATAAATATAAAAAATCCAAGTTGTGTAGCCTACGACATTTTATTTGGATGTCCCGGATGGGTGGAAGGAATGATTCAAGCAAATGCTTTTATCAAAGCAGGAATTGCCAAGAAATGTTTGATAGTAGGGACTGAAACCCTTTCAAGAGTTACCGATCGAAGCGACCGTGACGCAATGATTTTTAGCGATGGAGCAGCTGCCGTTGTATTAGAAAAAACTGATAACTCAGAAGGTGGAATACTTGCTCACGAATCTGCGACCTATGCTGTAGAGGAAGCTAATTATATTTATTTTGGCGAATCTTTTAATCCTGAAGATACCAAGAATACAAAATATATTAAAATGTTAGGGAGAAAAATTTACGAATTTGCACTCACTAACGTACCGCTGGCCATGAAAGCTTGTTTGGATAAATCAAAAGTAGATATTTCTAACATAAAAAAAATATTAATACATCAGGCGAATGAAAAAATGGATGAAGCAATCATTCAACGATTCTATAAATTATACGACCTAGACATGCCAGAAAACATTATGCCAATGTCTATTAACAAATTAGGAAATTCGAGTGTAGCAACCGTACCTACCTTATATGACTTGATTCTTAAAGGAGAACTGGAAAATCATTCAATAAATAAAGGAGATCATATTATTTTTGCCAGTGTTGGTGCTGGGATGAATATTAATGCTATTATTTATCAAGTTTAATATTACCTTTTGAATCTTGTACGAAAATAATTTCCCACATAAGCGATATCAAATTACCTTAGATTTTCTTAAAAAACATATTGCAAAAAACGAATCTATATTGGATTTAGGGGTACTCAATCCATTTTCAGAGATCTTAATAAATGAAGGTTTCAATGTTATAAACACCCAAGGACAAGACCTAGATCTAGATACCTCAATTGTAAAAAAAAATAATTTTGATGTAGTAACTGCTTTTCAAATATTTGAACACATGGTTGCTCCTTTTAATGTTTTAAGCGATATTAAGACCAATAAATTAATAGCCTCAGTTCCTTTAAGCTTATGGTTTTCGAAAGCTTATAGAAATAATAAAGACAAATGGGATAGGCATTACCACGAATTTGAAGACTGGCAATTTGACTGGCTTTTAGAGAAATCTGGATGGAAAATTAAAGACCATGTCAAATTTGTAAATCCAGTTAAAAAAATTGGTGTAAGACCCTTTTTTAGAAAGTTTACTCCAAGATTTTATTTGGTGTATGCAGAAAGAAAATAACAACAAAGGTGTTTTCATAAATTATAAGATTTGTAAATTGATATCTGATATGAAAATAAATATAATTATACCAGCTTATAATGAAGAAGAAAATATTGCTAAAACACTACAGTCTATAATCAATCAATCGATTCCTATTCATAAAATAATTATCATAAATGACAATTCAACAGATGGTACTCAAAAAATTATAGATTCTTTTACAACTAAATTTTCAAATATTGTATCAAAAGAACTAATCTCATCAAATAAACATCTACCGGGAAGTAAGGTCATTAACGCTTTTTACAAAGGTTTTGATCTGGTTGACAAATCATATGATATCATCTGTAAAATTGATGCTGATCTTATTTTTCCATTAAATTATTTTGAAAAAATTATTGAACTTTTTAAAGAAGATACTAATGTTGGTATGGCTGGAGGATATTGTTACATTAAAAAAAACAACAACTGGATTTTAGAGTCTCTAACTAACAAAGATCATATAAGAGGAGCTCTTAAAGCCTATCGCAAAAAATGTTTTACAGATATTGGAGGTTTGAAAAACACCATGGGCTGGGATACAGTTGATGAGCTACTTGCTAGATATCACGGATGGTCGATTGCCACTGATGAAAGTTTAAAAGTTAAACATTTAAAACCAACCGGGGCTAATTATTCTAGAGAAGCAAAACATAGGCAAGCAGAAGCTTTTTACAAAATGAGATACGGATTATTATTATTTATTATAGCGACTATAAAATTAGCACTAAAAAAGAAAAGCGTTTATTTTTTTATAAACACATGTATTGGTTATTTGAAAGCTTCAATAAATAAAGTTCCTTTCATGGTAACTGTTGAAGAAGGTGCGTTTATTCGGAGCTATCGATGGAGGGGAATAAAAAAAAAGCTATTCTGTTAAAAGGTTTCAAAAATCTTTAATGCCTGCGTTTTTAATAGATAGTTTATATGTATTTTTGACCATAAAACCATAGTATGAAATTCTGTTTTAAACCTTTTTTATTTCTGTACTGTTGTATGGGTATCGTACTATCTTGTAATACTAAAAAAGAAGTAACACTTGTCGCCGAAAAAAACTCAATAACAAAACCTAAAAATATAATTTTACTTGTAGGTGATGGTATGGGATTAAGTCAAGTTTCTGCGAGTCAGTTTTATAACAAAAGTAAATCAAATTTTGAGCGTTTTCCTGTTATTGGACTTATTAAAACTTCTTCTGCCAGCGAACTAATCACTGATTCAGCTTCATCGGCAACGGCTTTTGCTAGCGGAATCAAAACATACAATCGTGCATTAGGAGTTAATTTAGATACCACATCAGTCAAAACTATTGTAGAGGAGGTCTCAGAAATTGGAATTTCAACAGGAATTATTTCAACCTCTTCTATTACCCATGCTACCCCTGCCGCTTTTTATACCCACACAAAAAAAAGAAGTATGGCTGAAGATATTGCCTCTCAATTAGTAACTTCTGAAATTGATTTTTTTGCTGGAGGTGGTAGCGAATACTTTACCAATCGTGAAGATAATAGAGATCTTATTTTAGAATTAGAAGAAAAGAATTTTAAAATAAATTTAAACTCTTTACCGACTAGTATTAAAACTGACTTTTCAAAAAAACAAGGATATTTATTAGCCCCTAAAGGATTACCAAAAATGTTAGAGGGGAGAGGAAATTTTTTATCGGATGCTACAGCACTTGCCTTAGACTATTTATCTACTAATGAAAATGGTTTTTTTTTAATGATAGAAGGTGCTCAAATAGATTGGGGTGGTCACGATAATGACGCAGACTATTTAATAAGTGAATTAATTGATTTTGACAATACCATAGGAGTCGTATTGGACTTCGCAGAATCAAATAAAGAAACATTGGTTATTGTAACAGCTGATCATGAAACTGGTGGTTTTACGCTAGGGCAAGAAAATGGAGACTATAATAAAATTAAACCTGTATTTTCAACTACTGGACATTCTGCTACCATGGTTCCTGTTTTTGCTTCAGGCCCTAGTGCCGGACTGTTTGGGAGTATCTATGAAAATACTGCTATTTATGACAAAATGAAATCTTTATTTTTTAAAAATTATAAAAACTAATTTCCTTTTAATTTAATATTTTAGCATTAGTGAAAAAACCAATTAAGTACATACATGACATTGGATCCTATTTTTTAATGCTAAAAAAAGTATTTAGTAGTCCTACTAAAAAATCGGTGATGAAAGAACTGATTTTAAAAGAAATTGATGACTTAATCATCAAATCTTTAGGAATTGTCGCTTTTATCTCTTTTTTTGTTGGAGGTGTAATTTCTATTCAAACTGCTCTAAACCTTGAAAACCCTCTTATCCCAAAATCTTTGATAGGGTTTGCTACTAGACAATCTATTATTTTAGAATTTGCACCAACGTTTATGTCTATAATTATGGCTGGAAAAGTTGGCTCTTTTATTACTTCTAGTATTGGATCTATGAGAGTTACAGAGCAGATTGATGCATTGGAAGTGATGGGTATTAATTCTTTAAATTATTTAGTTTTTCCAAAGTTAATTGCTATGTTTTTCTATCCATTTATAATAGCGATAGCAATGTTTTTGGGAATATTTGGTGGGTTTTTGGCTGGAGTTTATGGAGGGTTTACAACCGCTACTGATTTTACAATTGGACTGCAAGATTCTTTTTATCCATTTCATCTTGCCTATGCTTTTATAAAAACATTTTTATTCGCAATTATTTTAGCTACTGTACCTTCATGGCAAGGATACTATATGAGAGGTGGAGCGCTAGAGGTTGGTAAAGCGAGTACAAACTCGTTTGTTTGGACAAGTATCATTATAATTTTAACTAATTATATTGTTACACAATTACTCTTAAGCTAATGATAAAAGTAACTGAAATAAAAAAGAGTTTCGGAGGAGATGAAATTTTAAAAGGAATTTCTACAACATTTGAAAAAGGAAAAACTAATCTAGTCATTGGAAGAAGTGGGAGCGGAAAAACGGTGATGTTAAAATGTATGGTAGGGTTGTTTAAACCAAACTTCGGCGAAATATTATTTGAAGATAAAGCTATAAGTAAAATGGATTCTGAAGCTCACAGAGTTTTACGAGAAGAAACCGGAATGTTATTTCAGGGAGGTGCTTTATTTGATTCTATGAATATTGAAGAAAATGTAATGTTCCCACTACGAATGTTTTCAAATAAAGAAAAACCTGAAATGCTCCTGAGAGTTAATGAAGTATTGGAACGAGTTGATTTAAAAAATATTAATAATAAATTCCCTTCCGAGATATCAGGTGGAATGAAAAAAAGAGTGTCAATAGCTAGAGCAATTGTGAATAGTCCTAAATATCTCTTTTGTGATGAACCTAATTCAGGATTGGACCCAAAAACAGCAACCTTAATAGATCAATTAATTCAAGAAATAACTAGAGAGAATAATATTACAACTGTTGTTGTTACCCATGATATGAATTCAGTGATGGAAATAGGTGAAAAAATTGTTTTTTTAAAAAATGGTAAATTAGTTTGGCAAGGATCTAATCTTGAAATATTTAAAACTGATAATAAAGATGTAACTGATTTTGTATATTCTTCTGATTTATTCAAAAAAATAAGAACTATTCAATTAAATGAACATTAATTTTAGATCACTATCAGTCACATCCAAATAATTATACTATTTTAGTTAAAATTTTAAAAAAAAAAAAAATGAAAAAAAACTTACTTTTAATTTTTGCTATTATAAGTACCTCTTCAATTATTGCTCAGGTATCGTTCACTAACAGAAATGACTTGATTGGAAATTATGAAGGAAGTACCTCAATTACTGTTGATATGAATGGTGATTATTTAGACGATTTCGTAAGAGTTTCAGGAAATGGTGTAGGTATAGATTATCAGCAGGAAGACGGTAGCTTCGAGTCTGTATTTATTGCCATGATGATTCAGTGGATTCCTGATTGGAGTGCTGCTGCTGCGGATATTGATGGAAACGGATATACTGATCTTTTGTTGGGTAATGGACAGAGAGCCTCCTTTTTATTTGCAAATGACGACGGAACTGCTTTTACAGAACAAGTTTTTTCAGATCTATATATTTTCTCTCAACGAACTAACTTTGTAGACATTGATAATGACGGAGATTTAGATGCGTTTATATGCCACGATGTTGATGGTAATCATGCCTACAGAAATGATGGGGGACAAAATATGATTTTAGATTTTGATCTGATTCAAACACTTGATCTTGCTGGAAATTATGCTTCTTTATGGGTAGATTATGATAACGACGGAGATACCGATATGCATTTAACAAAATGTCGTCAAGGATCATCACCTGGTGATCCAGAGAGAACTAACGCTATGTATAGAAATAATGGCGACGGTACTTATACTGAAGTTGCTGAATCTCTTGGAATAGCAGATAACGAACAATCCTGGGCAACTGTTTGGCAAGATTTTGATAATGACGGAGATTTTGATGCTTTTTGTGTAAATCATAGTGATGCAAATCGTTTTTATGAAAATGATGGAAATGGAGGTTTTAACGATATTATAGAATCTACTGGTATTAATCCTACAGATCTTGGAGCTTGGGAAAATCACGGGGCCGATTTTAATAATGATGGCTACATTGATATATTATCAGAAATGGCCAGAGAGTTATATATGAATAATGGTGATATGACTTTTACCGGTTTTGACTTGCCTTTTGATGAAGGAGCGGTAGGAGATTTTAATGGTGACGGATATCTAGATGTTGGAAGAAGCGGAAACCTTTGGATGAACGACGGCGGAACCAATAACTGGGTGAAATTTGTTTTAGAAGGGGTAGAAAGTAATTCACACGGTATAGGCGCAAGAATTACCATTAACGGTGATTGGGGTTCACAAATAAGAGAGATCCGTTCAGGTACGGGTTATAGCCACATGAGCTCATTGATTGCTCATTTTGGATTAGGAACTAGTACAGAGATTGAATCTGTACTAATAGAATGGCCTTCAGGAACTGTTGATTTTATTGAAAACGTAGATATAAATACACAACATATTTTTGTTGAAGGTGATAATTTAGGAGGAAGCGACTTTGAATTTGATCAAGTAAATTTATATCCAAATCCAACAACTTCAGTACTAAATTTTTCAAAAAATAATATTGTAGGAACCACTGTAAGAATTATAGACTCGAACGGAAAAATAGTTCTTAATACGACAGTTTCACCAAATAGTAATATCAATGTGGAAACACTAACTAGCGGAGTATATTTTGTTCAACTAGAAATTGAAAATAAAAATGTTAGTTATAAATTTATTAAAAAATAATAATTTATTTACTTTTACTAAAAAAGGCTGTCAAAAACGACAGCCTTTTTTAGTATGTAATAAGTAATGTATCTAACTTTAGTTTATACTTTAACCATTTACTTAAACTTTTCGTATCCTTTTCCCTACTGCTTTTCAAATATTTAGTATCCCATTTAATTGAGAAAACTGGAATTGTATCTGTTGTTTCAAAATCAGTGGTTACTTTATTATAATAACTAATTGACTGAATTTCGTTGTAATTCATTTTAACTTCCCTGCTAATGTCATCAAATCGAAGCTCCTTAACTTTAATACTAGTAAGCTTTTCCTCTAAAAATTTAATTTTTGCTTCTTTATCTTTCAGTAATTGTTCATTCTTTTCATAAAGCTCATCCAATATATCAAACTTTAATTTACCAGATAATTCTTGTGCCATATCACCACTTTGATCAGCAGCTTGAAAAATTTCTAAAGTCGTATTAGTTAAATTAGAATTTTCCTTTAACTCATTTCTCCAGAGCTCTATAACTGCCTCAGGAACTAATCTCCCAATTAAATAAACTTCAATTTTATTTGAATCATAATCTTGATTAGATTTTAAAATAACAGCTCCTTTATGTTTGACACTAGTCGTAATGAATTCTTTTGCCTTATTCTCAAAAACCTGAACTTTTAGAAGATTTAAAAATAAAATAACACTTGGAACTATTACAATAATAGCAATACTAGTCGCAATTTGAGCTATTCTTTTTCTACGTTTTGAATTGGCATATTTTACCATTGGGAATCGTAAAATTTTTGCAATTAAGAAAGTGGTTAAGGCTATAAAAACAGCATTAATAGAAAATAAATAGATAGCTCCACCAGCATAGTTAATATTTCCTATTGCTAAGCCGTATCCAACGGTACACAATGGAGGCATCAGTGCTGTGGCTATGGCTACTCCAAATATTACGCTTGCCATAGTTCCCTTTTTTGTTTTAGCAACAATTAAGGCTAATCCGCCAAAAATAGCTATCAATACATCTAGTATTGTAGGATAGGTTCTAGCTAGTAACTCTGGAGTCTCTTTGGTAAGTGGTGATATTGAAAAATAAAGATATGCAGTAATCACACTCAAAGCGACCATAACACCTAAGTTAATTAAAGACTTCTTTAAAGTTTCTACATCATTAATTGCTACGGATAAGCCTAAACCAACAATAGGCCCCATCAATGGAGAAATTAACATGGCACCAATAACAACTGCTGCACTACTAACATTTAGTCCTATAGAAGCCACAAATATGGAAAAAATTAATATCCAAGCATTGTGTCCTTTTATGGAAATATCTGTTTTAACACTCTCTATAGTAGTTTCTCGATCGGTTTCTTCTCTGAGATCCAAAAGTTCTTTAAAGAAAAGCTTTAATCCTTGCCAAGCAGATTCTTTTATTTGGTCAAATTGTTGGTCCTCAGTAATTTCATTAGAATCTTCCATCCTTTTATTTTTCTCCATCACAAGTATTTATCATTATTCTCAATTTTTAATTCGGGGATTTTTTTTATTTAAGATGATTAAAAATAATCTTTTATTTTAAAAAAACCTTTTTTTTGAACTTAAAGTAATTCAACCTCAGCATTTGGGTTAAATAAATATACTTTTCCCGTAGAAATTTCAATACACTCAAAACGTTTAACTCGTCTTAGTCCTCTTTTGAAAATCTTTCCGTTGTAAAGTCTAAATCTGCTACCTAAGGGTATTTCAAACACATAATTTTTATCGTTTGGAGCATCGTATTCTTTCAAGGCTAAAGACAAGTTTGTATCAGTATCACTGCTAGCTTTTGGGTTTTTAAAATGAATCGCTAAAAAAGGTAATAATTTATTTGGAAATATTTCTGGCCTCAGATAGGGTAGCATTAATTGCTGAAAAGTTCTTTTCCATTCAATTCCATGGGGTTTAATTATATTACCATGTTTTTTAAAAGCTATTAAATGAGCTATTTCGTGAATTAATGTTATTAAAAATCGAAAAGTGTTTAGATTGGAGTTAACTGTAATTTGATGTTGCCCATTGGACATTTTTCTGTAATCACCGTGTCGGGTTACTCTTTCATTAACGATTTTGAGATGAATATTATGTGCAGTAATTAATTGAAAAACAGAAGCTACTGAAGCTTGAGGAATATATTTTCCAAGTATTTTTGACATTAGTTACATTAAGGGGTAGAATTAGAAACTTGAAGGACTTTACCATTATATAATTGTTGTCCACTTATTGAAAACTGCATAATATATTTAGCCATTTGTATTGCAGAAATACTCGCCTCATATCCAGGAAAAGCTTCTTCAAGCATTTCAGTTTGAACAGCACCCAATGCCAACACATTAAATGAAGGCCCTTTTTCTTTATACTCTTCTGCCAATAGCTCTGTAAGGGTAATTAAAGCTCCTTTACTACTACTGTAAGCGCTTAAGCCGGGAAATTTCATACTTCCTTGGATTCCCCCCATACTACTAATATTTACAACATGACTCTCTTTATGCATGAAGGGGAGTATTGCTTTAGTAAGAGCAGCTGCACCAAAAACATTCACGTCATAAACATTAATGAATTCATCTATGGAGGTCTCAGCAAATGGTTTGTTTAAAAGAGCTCCAGAATTATTAATTAAAATATCTACTTTTTCCCAATTTTCTGCTACAAACTTGGAAGCAGATTTAATATCGTCTGAATCTGTTATATCAAAAGGAAAAATAGTACAACCACTGAGATTCATACTTGATATGGGTTCAGCGTTACGAGATAAAGCCAAAACATTAAAGCCTGCGTCTGTGAACAACTTTAAAAGTTCGTAACCTATTCCTCTACTGGTTCCTGTGATAATAACATTTTTCATTTACACAAACATGGTTACAGGGTTTTCAACATATGTTCTAAAAGTCTGCAAAAAAGATGCTCCGGTAGCGCCGTCTACAGTTCTGTGGTCACAAGCAAGAGTAACAGTCATTGTATTGCCAACAACTATTTGTCCATCTTTTACAATTGGTTTTTGAACAATAGCTCCAACAGAAAGTATTGCAGAGTTTGGTTGATTTATAATAGAGGTGAATTCTTTTATTCCAAACATCCCTAAATTAGATACTGTAAAGGTGCTACCTTCCATTTCTTCGGGTGTTAGTTTTTTATTTCTTGCCTTAGTCGCTAATTCTTTTACATTGGTTCCAATTTGACTGTAGGTCATTTGGTCGGCAAATTTTAAGACAGGTACTAGCAAACCGTCATCTACTGCTACCGCAACTCCAATATGTATGTGTTTTGCAATTAAAGTGGAGGTGTCAGTCCAATGAGAATTAACTTTTGGATGTTTACGTAATGCCATCGCACTGGCTTTTACCACCATATCATTATAAGAAATCTTAACATTCGGATCTGAATTAATAGCAGCTCTCGCAGAAATTGCACTGTCCATATTTAGCTCAATGGTCAAATAATAATGGGGAGCCATAAATTTTGATTCTCCAAGACGTTTGGCAATAACCTTTCGCATTTGAGAATTTTTTACCTCTTCAAAAATTTCTTCTCCTACAGGTGTGTAGGATGCAGAAACAGACGAAACTGGTTGGTAATTTTCTATATCCCGTTTTATAATTCTTCCTTGTTCTCCGCTTCCTTTTAATTGCGATAGGTTGATTCCTTTTTCTTCAGCCAACTTTTTTGCAAGTGGTGAAATAAATATTCTTTGATTTGAAATTGTATCAGTTAAAACTACTGGTGTTTTTGGAGTTTCAAATTTCACTTCTTCAACAACCGGAATAGTAATTTCATTTTCAACTTGAACAGGAGTACTTTTATCGTTTGAAGAATAATTTTCCAGTAAGCCAGAAACATCGGTACCTTTTGGACCAATTATAGCTAACACTGAATCTACCATAGCTGTTTCTCCCTCTTTTACTCCTATCTCTAATAAGACACCAGAATAGAAAGATTCAAACTCCATCGTTGCTTTATCAGTCTCTATTTCAGCGAGTATATCGCCTTCCTCAACGTTATCACCTTCTTTTTTATTCCAAGTAGCAACAGTACCTTCTTCCATGGTATCACTTAAACGAGGCATCGTTATTACTTCTACTCCATTTGGAATCAGTATTTGAGAACTCTCCGGTGATTCTGTAATCTTAGGTTCTGAAGTAGGTATTGGTCCCTGCGCTTCATCCAATTTAGCAACAGTTGAACTATCTACATTGATAAGATCTGAAATATCTTCTTCTGGTTCGCCAATAATAGCTAATAACACATCAACTGGTGCGGTCTCTCCTTCTTGGACTCCCACATGAAGTAGCGTTCCTTCGTTAAATGATTCAAACTCCATCGTTGCTTTATCAGTTTCAATTTCGGCTAAAATATCTCCTTCCGAAACTTTTTCACCTACTTTAAAAAGCCATTTAGCTACGGTCCCTTCCTCCATTGTGTCGCTTAAACGCGGCATATTTATAACTTCTGCCATATAAATTTATATTTTATGTGATAAAAAGGGGTAATCTTCTTGCTCGTATACAACATCGTACATTACGTTTTTATCAGGATAGGGTGAATCCTCGGCAAATTGCTCGCATTCAGCAACTAAATTCTTCACTTTTTTATCGATTCTATTTATTTGTTCTTCTGTTGCGTATTTCTTATCTAAAATAATGTTTTTAATGTAGCTAATGGGATCTTCCTCTTGCTTGTCTGCTACTTCTTTTTTGGTTCTATAATGTTGTGCATCACTCATAGAATGTCCTCTGTAACGATAGGTTCTAATTTCTAAAAATGTAGGTCCATTTCCACTTCTTGCTCTTTTTATAGCCTCATCAAGAGCTTCAGCTACTACTTCAGGCTTCATTCCATCGACAGGTTTACAAGGCATGTCATAGGCCAATCCCATTTTCCAAATTTCTGAATGATTCGCGGTTCTCTCAACAGAGGTACCCATGGCATAACCGTTATTTTCAACACAGAAAACAACTGGCAAATTCCACAACATTGCTAAATTCATAGTTTCATGGAGCGAACCTTGACGCATTGCTCCATCTCCCATGAATGTCAATGTCACCCCACCTTTATTAAAATATTTATCAGCAAATGCAAGACCTGCTCCTAAAGGAATTTGTCCTCCAACAATACCGTGCCCTCCATAGAATCTATGTTCTTTAGAAAATATATGCATTGAACCACCTAAACCAGAAGAGGTTCCGGTACCTTTTCCATACAATTCTGCCATGACTTTTTTTGGATCTACCCCCATACCTATAGGTTGTACATGATTTCTGTAGGCAGTAATCATTTTGTCCTTGGTAAGATCCATTACATGAAGTGCTCCTGCTAGGATTGCTTCTTGACCATTGTATAAATGAAGAAACCCTCTTACTTTTTGTTTGATGTAAACCTGAGCAAGTTTGTCTTCAAATTTTCTCCAGAAGTACATATTTTCGTACCAATCGAGGTATGTTTTTTTCGTAATTTTTTTCATAATGTTTTCACTATTATAAAATTAGGTAATTTTAAATATAGCAGACAAAAATACTATATTATTAGCATCTACAAAATTATAATTCTTAAAAGAATTATAAACAAAAAAAAACTAAAAGAATTAACCTTTAGTCAGACAATAAAAAATCTTTAAAAAGGATTAGAAAGGAATGTAGATTACAAAAAAGTATTATCAAAAATCAAGGGTAAAATATCTTTTACGGAATTGGATTTTACGACCTTACCCGATTCTCCCATAAAATATATTTCGATTAAAGAGTTTTGTTTAACCTCATACTCTGCCAAGACTTGTCTACAGGCACCACAAGGGGGGACCGCTTTAGTAGTTTTACTATGGATTGATTTTGCAGAAATAGCCATAGAATGGAACGTGGCCTCTGGATATTGAGATCCAGCATAAAATATAGCTACTCTTTCGGCGCAAAGACCGGAGGGATACGCTGCGTTTTCTTGATTATTACCTGTAATAATCTCTCCTGTGTTTAATTGCAAAGCTGCACCTACTTTGAAGGAAGAATAGGGCGCATAAGCTCTATCTCGAACTTTATGCGCCTTATCCATTAGTTTTTGGATCGAAACTGGTAGCTTTGAAACACTCTCAAATACTTCTAAATTTATTTCGATTTTTATATTTTTCACAAGAGCCTAGTATTCGTCATACTCATCACCAAAGTTAAATGTTAAACCAAAACGAAGGGTTCCTTCCAATGGACTAATTACTTTTGAAGTGGAGATTAAATATGAAATATCAATATTAATGGTGGTGTACTTAAATCCAGCACCTAATGAAAAAAACTTTCTAGCACCTTTTGTTTCATGTTCGTTAAAATATCCTGCTCTAAAAGCGAAAACATCTCTATACCAATACTCTGCTCCTAATGCCCATGTTAACTCATTTAGCTCTTCACTAAATCCATTTGGCGCATCTCCAAACGATTGAAATACGCCCTTAAAAAAATTAACATTTGGGTCTTGGCCCTTGTAAATAACTCCATTTGTATCGCTTATAAGAGTATCTACATTTGGATCATAAACACCATCACCATCTAGATCTTCAAAGGTTCTCTCGGTTCCATAAATTGGTGGCGTTGGCACTAGTAGTTTATTAAATTGTGCAGTAACACCAACGGTATTGTATTCATCTAATATGAAATCAAATCCTGCACCTAGAGCAAGATTTGTGGGTAGAAAACTTTCTTGACCAGTCTCATCATATTTTAGTTTAGATCCTAAATTTGAGATATTAATTCCAGCTCTCCATCGTCCATCAAAACTATTCATTGGTATTTCTTCACTTTGATAATAGGATGATATATCTACCGCAAAAGTGCTCGCAGCATTCGCGTCTTCAATAGCTGTTTGTAATTTTAAATCGGACCGTATGTATCTACCAGTTACTGCAAGCGCAATACGTTCGCTGACTCTCAAAGAATAGGTAAGATCAAATAACATTTCGTTTGGTTTTACAATAAGTGGCTCTTGATCGACAGTTTCTCTTAATTCAATCTCTCCACTACTAAAATATCTAAAACTTGCTCCTACAGCGCTTTGTTCATTTATTCTATTGTAGTAGGTTATGTTACCTAAAAATACATCATTTACAAGCTTACCAAGATAGGGCGTGTAGGTCACCCCTATTCCTTGTTTGGATAAAGCAAAAGCGGCTTTTGAAGGATTCCATTGTTGTGAAAATGCATCGGCAGAGGTCGCTACACCCATATCTGCTAAACCGGCAGCTCTTGGGTCTGCCCCAATAAGTACAAAAGGAACTCCAGTTGTAATCACTCTTGAATCATTCGAGTTGGGTGTAATTGTAGTAATTACATTTTGAGCAAATGTGTTGTTTGTAAAATAAAATAACAAGGTAAATACTAATAATTTTTTCATTTGTTTAAAAATTTGTGCAAATATAAATTTAATTTTATAGAATAACGAGTTTTTCATATTTTTCGACTCGTTTGTTAGTAAGCGTTGAATTTACGGTGAGCTTGTATACGTAGACTCCTTTAGCTATAGATTCACCAAAATCGTCTTTTCCATCCCAAATAATATCTCTTGATAAAAATCCATCGGTAGTAATGATTTGGTTTTTTGTCCAAATTACTTTACCCGTAACTGTAAATACTTGAATTTGGACCTCCAAGGGCTCGAAAGGTCGATTATGATTGAACCAAAATTCTGTATAATCGACAAAGGGATTTGGATAATTTAAAATATTGGTAATTTTTAAATCATCATTACCAGCTACTACAAATTGTATTTCGGAAGTTGCAGAGTTATTATAAACATCCCAAGCTTTGAAAGTTAAGGTATGTAATCCTACCTCTAAATCTCTTAGTGTGAAAGAAGCGGTGCCATTTGAATAATCATCTACATCCGCTTGGTAATAATCATTAATGATAAAAGGATTGGATTCATCTCCATCGATAATAGCGATCATATCGTGGCCTATTCCACTTGCTGTATTTATTCCATTTTCGTCTGAGAGTTTTGCAATTAATATTGGTGAGTTGTTAGTAACACCACCTGACACAAAGCTTTCATCGTTCATAAAAAGATTGATTAAAGGTCCTTGATTATCTTCTGGGGCATCTTCATTTAAACCTCCAATCCTGACGTTTGAATTATATCCAGTTTGGTTATTTAATGAATTATCTCTCTGTGAATAAAAACTTACACGTCCTGCACCAAGGGGTATTTGTGTATCTCTGGGCATTATAAAATCAATTTCAAAAACTCCATTAGAAACAGTTGCTTTCCCATTAAACAACACTCCGCCCAAAGTAGTAAAGTCCATTATTAATAATTCGCCCGATTGAGTGACACCGTCATTACCAAGAGTGCTCCGCTCTCTGTTTTTATCAAATAACTTAACCTCAAGCACACCATCATAGTCTGCTAAAATATTTCCATTGTTATCTCGAATTTCTCCACCTAATTTAACCTTGTCTAACGCTTTTAGAATTTCTGTTGATTCTAAAATAGGTACATCATTTAAAGTAGTTAATTCAATTTTCTGCCTAGGGAAAGCTAGTCGCATCGAGGGGTCTCCAATAAAAAAAACTACTCTTCTATTTAGACTTCCTACGTTATTTTTTGCAATTCGAACTGCTTCTGCTGGAGTATTAGGAATATCTCTATCATATCCAAATAATTCTGGAGCTAAGAGATCATTAAAATCAACAGCAGTTATGGTTGAAATAGATCTGGTGGTAGTAACTAGAGCAATTGCACCTCCATCCTTATTCCAATAAGAAAGTTCTCCTGCAGTGATTCGCTGGGGATTATCAAATTTGGTGAATTCGCACGTAACTGTAACAATGCAAGAAAATTTATAATTATTTCTTAAATTTTGTGCCGTTTCTTTTGTAAAAATAAATTCAGAAGCCAAACCATCTTCACCTCCATGACCAAGATAATTTATTATTAACGCTCCTGTTTCTACAGCATTTTGGAATTCATTGTTGACATCTGGATAACGATCTCCTCCTGCAGAAGCAATTTGTTGAAAAGAATCCGAATGAAGCTTTTTTACATTAATTGAAGGTTTCCTTACAGAAACCTCATCTCCAAGCCTATCTAGATTTTTTTGTAAGGAATTAAACTCCCAAACTTCGTCAACATCATCCGAAACCAATACAAAATCATTACGCCAATTACCATAAGATTGTTTCGAATCGTACTTTATAATTTTATCAACCATATCGTTTGCCAATAGTAGATTATCTGCTAATATTCTCCCTACAGCAATATCTAATTTTTCAGCAGCCAACATTAGTCCTTCCTCCGGGTCCATATTTCCATAGAAATCGTCCGACATAAATGATGCAAAAGTGCTGTTACTAAAAAGTCTATGGTAAGTTGGCACCATATTATTATTGTTCGATATACGATCCTTATAATCGTACGATGTGTCTCCAAATAAACATAAATATTTTATTCGGTTATCCTCTGAAGATGCGTTATCATAAATATATTTTACAAAATTTCTAATAGCTACAATATCTTGTTTACCTGAACTAAATTCTTCATAAATTTGATTTAATGTAATAACTTTTATGTTAATTCCATCCACTTGATATCTGTGATCAGCAAGTTTTGTTGCTGCTTGTAGCAGAGATGAAGGAGTGACAATTAAATAATCTATATCCTTAAAATTTCCAGACTCGTCATTAAAAACAGTTCCCTTTAAATTCTGATTAGGAACATAGGATTGATTAATTTTTATAGGTTGGTAATAATTAGAAGGGTTTATGGCTACATATTCTCTAGATTCTCCAAGATTAGCCTTGAAAGAAAAAGTGGAATTGCTTGCATTCAATTTTGAACGGATCAAACTTGGATCTGTGACATCCCATACTTGAGAAAATTGTGAAGCATTACTAATTTGATACTCTCCAATTCCTGAAGTTGTACTTGCTTGACTCCATCTAAAAGGCATTTGTTGATTATTCCCTTTAAGTAATACAAGTGCATCAGCACTAATATAATCTAAATACCCTATGCTTGAAGGATTCCCTCCATTATTATATATCAAATTAAAAACCACATTTTCATTACCAGACGGAATCTCTCCAACAAATTGTTTTGAATTTAACAATGTAGGGTCTTCAATAGGACTAAAAATAAGGGGGTCTAAACTAGTTCCATTAATAGAAATCGCCATAGATGTGCTAGTTTCAGAAGCAGAAGCAACTTTTACTTTTACATCCATTAATTCTCCAGGAACTATATTTGGAAAATTTAAAGTAAATGATTGTTCACTCTCGATATCAAAGCGATTACTGAGCCATCTGCGGCCAACTTTGGCAGGGTTAAACTCATCGCTTTCAAAAAATTGATAGCTATTGTATTGGTCAATAATGGTCGTAGCGTCACCCGAGGGCTCGACAATTTGTTGAATTCTGTTACCAAAACCAACACTAGAGGTAACATAATAAAAAGATTCGTCACTGTAAGGGTTGATATTCGTATCAAAATCATCTCCTTGATATCCTTTTGTACCAACACCGTAAAATAATATAAAATCGTTGTTATCAAAACTACCATCCTCTTCACCTATTATTTGTATGGAATTTTCTATTAAATCAAACTCATTATTATCTATATTTTTAAATGGGAGAGCTTTACCTCCATTCCCATATATTTTTATAGTCCGAGGATCTAAATTGTCGGGATTCATACCAATGCTAATGAGAAAACTTTTGTCTATCCTGTATACACCCGTTTGATCAACTTTAAATTTATACCAATTTCCTGATGCTAAAGCTGAATTTGAAACAGGAATTGTTTTTAATGGTCTATTTTGATTAATATATTTGTATGAAATTTTAAATGAAATAATTTTTTTAGGAACGCCGTTTACTTTGATTATTGGGTTTATGAGAATGGATGTATAAAATTTATTTCGAGATTTCCCACTTTTTAATTCAGCAATATGTTTGCCGATTAGAAGCTTTTTATTAACGATTTTTAGTTCATTGTTAGAAAGCTTTTCATAAATGATGTTTGATATTTCTAATGAATTTTGATCAATATAATCTCTATCCTCCCATTGTTTGATAAAATTCATATCTTGATTAATCAGCAAACGAATTAGTGCTTCTGAATCTTTTTCATTCACAGTATTTTTTTGTGAAGTTGACCTCCATTTACTCGCATCAGTATTATTCCAATCTAATTCAATAAATTTATCTTGACCAACTACAGTAATCGGAATAAGTATGAGAGTAAAAAAAAGTATAAGTTTTTTCATATTTATAAGTAACGTAACAATTATAAAGTTAGTATGACGAAAATATTAAAATTAGAAAAACTCTATGTCTTATAATATTTAAAAAAAATATACGTTAGCAGTATTGATATTTAAAATCATATTGTTTTAATATTTGAAATAATATTGAATTATTATCGTTAATTACTATATTGCAATCCAATTTTTTCATAACTGAAAACTATGAACTTTAAAAACAATTTAGCACCAAAGTTGCTTATTTTATTTGTTACTTCTTTATTACTAGTAAGTTGTAACAAAGGAAGAAACTATAAAGATAGCTCAAGAGCTACCGGATGGAAAATGAATGCCAAAGAAGGAGGCTTTCAATACAATGCAGAAGCAAAGGAACAAGAAACCGGCCCTGGTTTGGTGTTTATTGAAGGTGGAACATTTACTATGGGTAAAGTACAAGACGATCCAATGCACGATTGGAACAACTCTCCAAACCAACAACATGTTCAATCTTTTTACATGGATGAGACTGAAGTTACTAATTTAATGTATTCTGAATATTTAGATTGGTTAAAAAAATTGTTCCCCCCCTCTGAAGAAAACTATAAAAATATATACAATGGAGCCATTCCAGATACGCTGGTTTGGAGAAATAGACTTGGTTATGCTGAAGTAATGACAAATAATTACCTCAGACATCCAGCATTTGCTGATTATCCAGTTGTTGGTGTAAGTTGGAAACAGGCTGTAGAGTTTAGTAACTGGAGAACTGATCGTGTTAATGAGCAAATATTGGAAGAAAAAGGCTTTATTACTAGAGATGCAAAGTATGGTGTAGAAGCTGGCAAAACTTTTAATAGTCAAACTTATTTGAACTCACCTACCCTAAGTTATGGGGGTAACGATTCCATAACACGTCAATCAAAATCAACTCAAGCAAGAATAAAAAGAAACAAAGATAGTATCAATATTTATGTACAAATGAAAGATGGTATTTTGTTACCCGATTACAGACTACCCACAGAAGCAGAATGGGAGTATGCGGCACTGGGGCTTGTTGGCATAAGAAATTATAACGTTTATAGGGGTAGAAAAAAGTATCCTTGGGAGGGTCAATACACGCGTTCAGGACAAAGAAAATCCAAAGGAGATCAATTAGCAAATTTCAAACAGGGCGATGGTGATTACGGGGGAATTGCAGGTTGGAGTGACGATGGAGCAGATATTACTGCTGAAGTAAAATCGTATGACCCGAATGGTTACGGATTATACGATATGGCTGGAAATGTTGCAGAATGGGTGGCTGATGTATACAGGCCAATAGTTGATGATGAGTTTAGTGATTTCAATTATTTCCGTGGAAATCAATACACAAAAGATTTTATAGGGAACGATGGTAGAGTAAAAGTTGTTACTGCAGATTCGATTGTTTATGATACTTTGAATAATGGAAAACTTATCGCTAGAAATTTACCAGGTGAAATTTATCAAATTCCAGTAGATGATAATGAGACTTATTTAAGAACAAATTTCTCAAAAAGTGACAACCGGAATTATCGTGATGGTGATAAAAAATCTACCAGATACTTTCAAACATTTAGCGATGATGAAGATTTAGATGAAAACAAAGTAATGTATAATTCTCCAGTTCATTCAAGATCAGATCGTCAATATGACAAAACTACTACTAGGACTTCATTAATTAGTGATGAATCACGTGTTTATAAAGGAGGTTCTTGGAGAGATAGAGATTATTGGTTGGATCCTGCCCAGCGAAGGTATTTCCCAGAAGATATGGCAACTGATTATATAGGTTTTAGATGTGCTATGTCAAGGCTTGGGTCAAAATCCAAAGAAGGAAAAAGACCAAGAAACTAGATAAAACTTAATAAGAAAAAACCTCTTCAATAAACGAAGAGGTTTTTTTGTACCTTTATTTATATGAAAATTGAAGAAATCCATCGTCATTTTTTAAAGTCTTCTGGAATTAGCACTGATACTAGAAACATTACAAATGATTCTATATTTTTTGCTCTAAAAGGAGTTCATTTTAATGGAAATGAATTTGCTCAATCTGCTCTTGACAAAGGAGCCTATAAGATTATTATAGACGAAGAAAAATATATAAATGACCATTCAATTCTAGTTCCTAATGTTTTAAAGACTCTTCAAGAATTGGCTACCTTTCACAGAGTTTATCTCAATATTCCTATCATAGCACTTACTGGAAGTAATGGAAAAACAACTACCAAAGAACTCGTAAATGTAGTTTTATCAAAAAAGTTTAAAACGGTTGCCACCACTGGAAATTTCAATAATCATATTGGAGTTCCGCTTACATTACTAAATATGAATAAAAGTACCGAATTAGGTATTGTGGAAATGGGAGCAAATCATCCTGGAGAGATCGAATTATTGTGTGGGATAACAAAACCTGATTATGGCTATATTACAAATTTTGGGAAAGCCCATATTGAGGGTTTTGGAAGTTTAGAAGGCGTGATTAAATCAAAATCAGAGCTGTACCAATATCTTAGAGCAGCAAACAAGACCGTATTTGTCAATAATAATGATAAAAATCAGAAAAAAAATTCTGAACATATAATAAAATTTACATTTGGAGATGAATCGCAAGATTGTGCTCCACAACTTATTGATTCTTCGAGCGAATTACGATTATCATTTGAAGGCTTGACAATTCAAAGTCATTTAATAGGTCATTATAATTTTAACAATATTGCTGCTGCTATAACCATGGGATCTTACTTTGGAGTCGATAAAATGAATATTAAAAAAGCTATTGAAAGCTATATACCTAGTAACAACAGGTCACAAATCATAAAAAAAGAGACCAATACCATCATTTTAGACGCCTACAATGCTAATCCAACAAGTATGATGGCAGCGCTACAAAACTTTATCCAAGTAAGCAGTTCCAATAAAATAGTTTTTCTTGGTGACATGTTTGAATTAGGTGATAGCTCTGATGAGGAACATCAATATATTAGTAATTATCTAGAAAAACATTTTGATGGGCAATGCTATTTAATTGGTAATGCATTTTATAAAACTACTTCCAAAGTAGCCACTATAAAAAAATACCGATCTTTTGAGGACTTAAAACCTGTACTGGAGAGCACCTCTTTTTCAAACGCTTATGTTTTAATAAAAGCTTCCAGAGGTATGGCCTTAGAAAGAATTTTAAATTTTTTCTAAATTAAAATCTTTTATAATATTTCTTTGTTAAAGATATTATTCTGTAAATTGAACCATTAATCATTAAAAAACAATTATAAAATGAAAAAACTATTGACACTTTTACTCGCTGCATTCGTATTTACAGCTTGTAATGATGCAAAAAAAAATGATGGCGAAGCATCAAAAAATGAAGACTTAAAACCGAAAGTAATTGGTTCAGCTTATATGGAAGACCGCTCCGTAAACCCAATTACTGGGGGCGATTTAAATACGGAACAAGTTTGGCTGGATTATGTTCAAGCTCATAACGATAAAAATTTAGAAAAGATAGCGGAACTAAATCATCCGGAATGGGAAGGTTTCCTGCCAGACGGAAGAACCCTTAAAGGAACTGATGCTCAAATGGAATTATTAAAAACATGGTTCGAAACATCAAATCCATCATGGGAAGTTCAGTGGATGATTACCAATGATAGTAAAAATGAAAAAGGTGAAATGACCCATTGGCTAACTACAGGTAATACCTATACTGATACCGATGCAGATGGAAATGAGGTTTTAGAACACCACATACATGACATGGAATTTGTAGATGGAAAAATTAAAAAAATAAATGTTTATAGTAGAGCTAAAACAATGGAATAATTCTAAAAGTTCCTTGTATAAAGAGCAATCCTGAATATTAGGATTGCTCTTTTTGTTTGTATTAATTTCTAAAGTTTCTGTATTTTAAAAATATTATAATTTAATTTTAAAAAATGTATCCTAAAAGAATCTTTTCAATCGGATTAACTGAGATAATTTTATTAATGTGCTAATTAAAACTAATAATATCCATATCGTTATATTTGTTTAAAATTGTATGATGAATACATTTGAAATTAAATATCAAGGAGACCTAAGAACAACTGCTACTCATTTAGATTCTGGATCTGAAATAAGTACCGATGCTCCCAAAGACAACCATGGACTAGGGCAAACATTTTCACCAACAGATATGGTTTGTTCTGCTTTAGCAAGTTGTATCTTAACCATAATGGCAATTGCCGTTGAGAAAAATAATGTGGACATTAAAGGTACTAAAGCAATGGTCAAAAAAACAATGGGTAATAATCCTAGAAGAATAGCTAAAATTCAAATTGATATAGTTTTCCCAAAGGAATACGATTCTAAAACCAAAACTATTTTAGAAAAGGCAGCTTATAATTGTCCTGTACACCATACTTTATCAGAAACTGTTGAAAAAAACATTTCTTTTACCTATATAAGTTAATCATAATAATAATTTTTAATTATGAATAAAATTGAACCCATTAACATAATAAATAAGTTTTCATTATTTAAAGAAGAATGGACTCCTAAAATCATAGGTGAACTTAATGGTCAACATGTTAAGGTGTGTAAACTTAAAGGTGATTTTGTTTGGCATAGTCATAAAAATGAAGATGAACTTTTCATGGTTTTTAAAGGAACCCTTTTAATCGATTTTAGAGATGACAGAACTGTTGAAGTAAAAGAAGGTGAAATATTAATTATACCAAAAGGAGTAGAACATAGACCCCATACAAATGGAGAAATGGTGTTTAACCTATTATTTGAGCCAAAGACTACCTTACATACCGGTACAATTGAGACAGAGATGACAGTTAAAAAACTAGATTGGATTTAAAATATTTTTTTAAAATACTCACAAACGATAATCATATTTTTATCAAACTTTTCAATATGAGTAGCCATTTCTCTTTTGTAATATGCTTCATGAACTTTAATCCAATAGTTTAAAGACTTATCTCCTTCTCCTTCAATTTCTGCAAATTCTGGAGTTATTTTATTAAAAGGAACTTGTTGAACTTTAATAGTTTCAATTATTGCTCTTGGATTTCCAACCCAATTAGTAACAATATATTTATTGCCAACTCTTGGAAGTGAAACATTATTTTTTTTGAACCACCACAAAGAAGTAGCAGTTGCTTGCTTTATTCCTTTAACAACTAGTTCTGCACAATCATCAGCATCTTTTTTATTATCACAAAAGTATAATGACAGAGGAGTTTCTTTTTTTTTATTACAAGAGTTTAAATTCAAATAATCATTCCAAAATCTTTCCACTTGATTGTGGTTTTTATCCAAAATTTCCATTTTAAAAAGATAGTATTAATTAATTGTAAAACTCAAACAATAAAAAACCCAATGAAAATTCATTGGGTTTTATTTTAGTGGGCAATGAGGGATTCGAACCCCCGACCCCCTCGGTGTAAACGAGGTGCTCTGAACCAGCTGAGCTAATTGCCCTTTATCGGGTGGCAAATATAAGGTAGTTTTTAGTTAACACAAACAATTATATAAAAAAATTACAAAACTTCTGCGACTACAAAGGTACTACCTCCTATAAATATCAAATCCTTTTTAGAGGCAGTTATAAGTGATTTTTTATAAGCCTCATTAACCGAAGAGTATGTTTGACCCACAAGAGAATATTGTGATGCTTTTTGTTTTAGTTCCTCTTCATCTAAACCTCTGTCAACATTAGGCTTACAAAAATAATAGGTAGCATTTTTTGGAAATAAGGGCAAAATAGTGTCCAGTTTTTTATCATCTACGACGCCCAAAATAATATGAAGTTGATCACAATTTACCATATTTAATTGTTTCATTACAAAGTTCAAACCCTCTCTATTGTGGGCAGTATCACAAATAATCTTTGGACTATGATTAAGTATTTGCCATCTTCCTGCTAGCCCTGTATTGTCAACAACCTTTTTTAAACCTGCTTGAATTGTTTCTTTGGAAAGTTTCCATCCCATTTTTTTTAAAACACATAAAGCGGTATAAACGGTTTGGCTATTCTTTAGTTGATAATCTCCTAGTAAATCTAATTCTAATTTTGGCGTTAACATATCCTCTGCAAAAAGTACTTGACTGTTTGAATCTTTTGATTTTCTTAAAAAAACAGCTTTAGTTTCTTCTGTATATTCTCCAATAACAACAGGAATACCCGTTTTGATAATTCCTGCCTTTTCGTGCGCAATCTCCTTTATGGTTTCTCCTAAAAATCTAGTGTGATCCAACCCAATATTTGTAATCACAGCAATTTCGGGTTTTATAACATTAGTACTATCTAGTCTGCCTCCTAATCCAACTTCAATGATAGCAATCTCTACTTTTTCATTTTTAAAAAAATCAAAAGCCATCCCAACAGTCATTTCGAAAAATGACAATTGATTTTGTAAAAAAAAAGATTGGTGTCTTTTAATAAAATGAACAACGTTTTCTTCAGCTATTAATTCTCCATTAATTTTGATACGCTCTCTAAAATCTTTTAAGTGAGGAGACGTATAAAGACCTACTTTGTAGCCTGCTTCTTGAAAAACAGATGCCATCATGTGACTGGTAGAACCTTTCCCGTTTGTTCCTGCTACATGTATAGACTTAAAATCATTTTGAGGATTCCCTAAATAACTAACGAGCTTAAGAGTATTTGATAGATCAGCTTTGTATGCAGAAGCCCCTTCACGTTGATACATAGGCAACTGTCGGTAAAGCCATGATATGGTTTCAGTGTAATTAATAACTTTTTAGTTAACTACTAATTTTTTTGTGATTTGATCAGTATCTGAATAAATATTTATAAAATAAATACCTGCAGAAATCCCATTTAAATAAATTCTTTCATCGGAACTTGAGGATATATAATTTTTTTTCAATACTTTTTTTCCTAAGGCGTCATAAATTTCAATTTTATAATCTTCGCCAGCCTCAATAAAAGATAAATTAACGTAGTCAGATGCTGGATTAGGATACAATGTTATCGCTGAAGCCAAAGCATTAGATGAAGTTGACAAAATATTATTTGAAATATCTAATTTATAGCTAGAACGACCATACGTAGCTACATAAAGGTATTCACTATTTTCGTGGATATGTAAATCATTCACGACAACCGATGGCATGTTAACCCCAATAGGCTCCCAGTTTTCTCCTTCATCTGCAGAAGCTAGAACACCAATATCAGTGCCTAGAAATAAATTTCCATAGTTGTCTTTTAAAATATCATTTACGGGAATGTCTGGTAAGTTATTTGAAATATCTATCCAAGTTGAGCCATAATCTTCACTTTTAAATACATGCCCATTATCTTCTCCATAACGATAACCCGAATAAGTAACGTATAAATGGGATTCATCACTTGGCGAAGCTAATACCTTAGTTACCCATAAATTTGGAAGAGTATCAGAAACTAAAGTCCAGTTGATTCCACTATCTTGAGTTACCCAGACATTTCCATCATCAGTGCCTGCATAAATAAGATTGCTATCTAAAGGAGACACATCGATAGAAGTTACAGTTCCATAGGCTAAATTTCCACTGTGTGGACCATTACTTAAATCGGGACTTATAACCGTCCAATTACCTGCGCCATTAGTGGTTCTGTAGACCCTTTGTGTACCATAATAAAGAGTTTGAGAATCTGCTGGATCAAAAGTAATGGCAGTATCCCAATTATTAACATCACTACTAGGTATACCATTTAAAGCTACATTAAAAGAAACTCCATCATTTATTGATTTTCCTAGATTTCCCCTCTGAGATAATGCATAAATTATATTCGTATTGTCAGATTGTACCAATGGCTGAAAACCATCACCA
>Ga0206683_10000374_pt1 | contig 33339 bp, 30 predicted proteins | sample M280m12015metaG_FD_155483 | JGI IMG/M metagenome (GOLD analysis project Ga0206683, IMG submission 155483) | Ammonia-oxidizing marine archaeal communities from Monterey Bay, California, United States - M2 80m 12015 | ecosystem: Environmental > Aquatic > Marine > Intertidal zone | place: USA...
AGTAGTTTGCTTTTTACATACCATTAATAAGCCTAAAAAGGTTATAAACCCATTAATTGGTAATATTTCCCAATGAAAGTTATAGTTGCCGATAAAGCTATCTGGAAAATACGAGGGAGTCAACGTTATAAAATAGGTTAGCAAAATAGCTATTAAAGCAACCATCCAAGTGTATTTATCATGAGTAGTTTTTTTGGTTAATATTCCAAATGCAAATAAACCAAGTAATGGACCATAGGTAAAAGTAGCAAACTTAAAAAGATTACTAACGACACTACCTTCGAGTGAATTAAAAATGATAACAACCACTATAAGTACTATGGAAACTCCTACATGTACTTTTTTACGCAAAGGTTTTTGAACTGCAATAGGTTGGTTTTCTATATGACAAAAATCTACAGAGAACGAAGTAGTTAGCGATGTTAAAGCACTGTCTGCGCTACTGTAGGCAGCGGCAATTAAGCCTATGATAAAGGTGATGGCTAGTCCTTTGCCAAGGCCTTGATTCATTGCGATTTCTGGAAATAATAAATCGGTTCGAGTAACACCATTAAGTTCTGGAATAGCAATATTAAATTGTTCTGCATAGATAAATAACAAAGCTCCAAGGGTTAAAAAAATGACATTAACTACCACTAATAAAACAGACATTAAGAACATATTTTTTTTGGACTCTTTTGCGTTTTTACAGGTTAAGTTTTTTTGCATCATATCTTGATCTAAACCAGTCATCGCGATAGTAATAAAAATACCTCCAATAAAATATTTCCAAAAATAAATACTGCTATTCACGTCCTCAAAAAAGAAAATTTTACTTTTATTTTTAAATGTTTCTTTGGTAAAAGTTTCTGCTAAAGTCCAATCTAGTTTATTTAAAATTAAAATGATAGCTACACTCACCGAGGTAAGCATGGCTATTGTTTGTAAAGTATCTGTCCAAATGATGGTTTTAATCCCTCCTTTGTTGGTGTATAACCAAATTAACAAAATAGAAAGTACCACCGTAACCCAAAATGGAATACCTAGACTTTCAAAAACAATATACTGCATCGCTAATGCAACGAGATAAAGTCTAAATGATGCACCCGTAACACGAGAAATTAAAAAGAAAAAAGCACCTGTTTTATAACTGGTTTTTCCAAAACGATCTTCTAAATATTGATAAATCGAAGTAACATTTAGTTGGTAGTACAGAGGAATTAAAACTAACAAAACAATTAAATAACCAACAAAAAAACCAAGAACACCTTGAAGGTAAGCAAATTGTTGTCCTTCTATTAATCCTGGAACTGAAATAAAAGTAACTCCAGATAAGGAGGCACCAATCATTCCAAAAGCAACTAAATACCAGGGCGCAGATTTATTTGCTTTGAAAAAAGCTTCATTAGAATCTTCTTTTCCTGTTAAATAAGAAATCAGAATCAATACCCCAAAATAAAGGGCAATTAATAAGATAATTTGAGTGGGCTGCATGTTGTTTTTTTGTAAAAATACAAAGATTGTTAAATAATTGAACTGTTGAATATTAATCCCATAAAATTTGTAGTTTTATGCTGAAAAAAAATATTATGAAAAAAATAATTGTGCTTTTAACAATGCTCTTAGGTGGTTTTTTAAATAACTACGCTCAAGAATATCTTGAAATGATAGAGTCTGAAACCTTTACCGTCCAGGAAATTATTGATAGCGGAGAAGCTTATTTCGCAAATCGTGATCAAGGAAAAGGATCTGGATATTTTCAATTTAAAAGATGGGAATACAATGCTAAGCGATTAATGAATGAAGCAGGTTATTTGCCTAAAACAGAAGAAATACTTACAAGAATTGAAAATTACAATGCCTATCTTAATACAACTTCAGAAACAAGACAGCCATTAACGGATAATTGGGAGGAATTAGGTCCTCAAGATTGGAATGCAACCACAAGCTGGAATCCCGGAGTTGGCAGAATAACGGGCATCGCAATTGATCAAAATAATAGTGATCACATGATTGTTGGTGCTAATACTGGTGGAGTCTGGAAAACTTTAGATGGAGGTCAAAACTGGATCCCATTAGGAGACTATTTTTCCAATCTTCGAGTTTTTTCCGTAAGCATAGATCCCACTAATTCGGATCATTATTTTTTTGGATCTAACAATGGACTCATCTATCATTCTTTAGATGCTGGAGCTACTTGGAATCTATTAGGTGATATGGGAACTTCAATTGTAAATAAAATTCTTATACATCCAACAGACCCCTCTAAGCTATTTGCAACCTCTCAAAATGGTGGAATAAGAAAATCTTTAGATGGAGGGTTAAACTGGATTACTGCTGTTACTGACAGTCAAGGTTATGACATAGAATTTAAACCCAACGACCCTAATGTGGTCTATGCTTCAGGAACAGGCTTTCATGTATCTTTCAACGGAGGAGAAAGTTTTACTAGCAATTTTACATTTGATAGTGCTCCTAAAATGATTGGTGTTTCTCCCGATGACGAAAATGTAGTATATGTTCTGGAGGCCTTTGAAGGAAGTTTTGGGGGTTTTTATAAATCAACCAATACCGGTTTTACTTTTTCGGAGTTGGATCACGTTGGAAGAAATTATTTTGGTTATGATACTAATGGAATCGATTCTGGCGGTCAAGCACCTCGTGACATGGATATTGCAGTAAACCCTGAGGATGTAAATGAAGTTCATATTGCAGGCGTTTTAACCTGGAGGTCGATCGATGGGGGTGAAAATTTTTATTGTACCTCGGACTGGGTTCCTGGAAATGCAGAAAATGCGGACATTGGTTATTGTCATGCCGATGTAGATTTATTGTTATTTAACGGTACCACTTTATTTGCCGGAACCGACGGGGGTATTTTTAAAGCCGAAGATACTGCAAATGTGACCTCAGATTATTATGAAGATTTGTCAACGGGTCTAGGCATTAGGCAGTTGTATAAAATTGGAATTACTCAAACTCCAGAAGTTATTGTTACCACTGGATCTCAAGATAATGGATCTTCTTTCTACTCTGAAGCAGAAGGATGGAAAGATTGGATAGGAGCTGATGGTATGGAGGGTTTTGTTGATAAGGATAATTCAAGTAAAATGTTTGGCATGATCCAATTTGGAGGTGTTTACAGAACTTTTAATGGAGGGCAGACCACAAGTGGTGTTTCCATTCCTTCACAAGGAAATTGGGTGACTCCTTTTGAACAGGATCCAATTTTAACCGATGTTATTTATATTGGTTTGAACCAGGTATACAAATCTGTAGCTTCTGGAAATAATTGGTTAGCAATTTCTCAAGAATTTAGTGGAAACCTGAATCAATTAAAAATTGCAAACTCAAATAACCTTGTCATTTACGCCTCCAGAGGATCCTTATTGTTTAAGACAATAGATGGAGGAGCAACCGATTGGTCCCCACTTACGAACCCTGGTGGATCTATAAATTCGATAGCTATTCACCCAACCAATCCAGAAAAAATAGCAATAGCAACTACATCAAATTCTAAAGTATTTGTTTCTGAAGATGGAGGCTTGTCTTGGTTAAGTTATAAATTTAACTTGCCAGATTTTAGTTCTTTAGCATTAGTCTGGGACGATAACGGTGAAGATGGATTGTACCTAGGGATGGATTATGGAATTTTCTATATAGATAATACTTTTACTGAATGGCAGCCATACAGTATCAACTTACCTAATGTAATTATCAATGAACTAGAAATTAATTCTGCAGATGGAAAAATTTATGCAGGAACTTATGGAAGAGGACTTTGGGCGTCTCCATACGTACCTCATTTATTAAACTCAGAATCCTTGATTAACAACACGGATGTCGAAATTTTTCCGAATCCAACAAATAGTATAATCACTTTTAATTTTAGAAAAGGTGCTGAAGCAGATTTCAGGGTATTTGATCAATTAGGAAAATTAGTAAGGTATCAACCTAATGTTTCTATAAATCAACCTCATTCCATGAACATTTCAGCCTTGAGTGATGGTATTTATTATGTAAGAATTAATTCAGACATTGGAACCATTACAAAAAAAGTCATAAAAAAATAATTTTTATTCTATATAGAATGCTTCAGATACTAGGTATTATCTGAAGCATTTTTTTTATCTTGCTCCAAGATATTATTCAATGGATTTTTCATCAAAACTTCTTGAAAATGCTGTTAATGAAATGGCTCAATTCCCCGGCATAGGTAAACGGACTGCTTTACGTTTGGTTTTACACTTGTTAAAACAACCAAAGTCACACACTCAAAAACTTTCAGAGAGTCTGCAGAAAATGAGGGATGAGATTATTTTTTGTAAGAATTGCCATAATATTTCGGATAAAGAGATTTGTGAAATTTGCAGTAATTTAAATCGAAATAAACAACTAGTATGTGTTGTTGAAGACATTAGAGATGTCATGGCTATAGAAAATACCAGCCAATATCGAGGACAATATCATGTTCTTGGAGGAAAAATATCACCGATGGATGGCATTGGTCCAGGCGAATTAAATATTTCTTCCTTGGTTGATAAGGTGAAATCTGGAGTTGTTAAGGAACTTGTTTTTGCATTAAGTTCAACTATGGAAGGTGACACCACTAATTTTTTTATCTTTAAACAAATCGAAGAATTTAAAATTACCACCACCACCATAGCACGAGGGATTTCGGTCGGTGACGAGTTGGAATATGCGGATGAGGTAACTCTTGGTAGAAGTATAGTAAATAGAATCCCCTTTGAAGCTTCTTTAAAAAATTAGACTTTTGAAATTATCTGTTATCATATTAAACTATAATGTTCGCTTTTTTTTAGAGCAATGTATTTTAAGTGTTCAGGTTGGTTTAAAAAAAATTGAGTCTGAAATTATCGTAGTAGATAACAATTCCTCTGACGACAGTTGTCAGATGGTTAAACAATTATTCCCTGAAATTATTTTGCTTGAAAATAAGGAAAATCTTGGTTTTAGTAAAGCAAATAATCAAGCTGTTAAAATTGCAAAAGGAGATTATGTTTGTATTTTAAATCCTGATACTGCAGTGACAGAAAATACTTTTGTTGAGGTTTTAAAATATGCTAATTCTAAACCTAATTTGGGAGCTTTAGGTGTTTACCTAATGGATGGGAAAGGTCTTTTTTTGCCAGAGAGTAAACGTAATTTACCCACTCCAAAAGCCTCATTTCTCAAGCTGATGGGTTGGAGTAATAGCTATTATGCAACACATATAGCACCCCAAGAAAGTGGAGAAGTTTCGGTTTTAGTAGGAGCTTTTATGTTCATGAAAAAATCTATTTATCAAGAAGTTGGAGGTTTTGATGAAGATTATTTTATGTACGGTGAAGATATTGATTTGTCTTATAAATTAACGAAAGCAGGTTATCGTAATTATTACCTAGGAACAACAAACATCCTACATTATAAAGGAGAAAGTACCAAAAAAGACAAAGCTTACTTCGATCGTTTTTATGGAGCAATGTTTATTTTTTATCAAAAACATTTTAGGACCAATATAGGTTTTAACACCTTAGTAAAAATGGGCGTTTTTTTTACAAAAAGAATCAAAAAATCGTCAACAATTCGTGAAGATAAAATCAATCAAATCCAAAAAACCTATTTATTAAGTAAAAATTTAAAGTTAGCGGAGATACTTTCTGAAAAATTACAAATAGAGCTACAAACAGTTTCTAAGGATATTTTATTAGATGCAGAATTATCAAACTGTTGCATTATTTTTGATGTAAACTATATGTCCTATTCACAAATTTTTAAAGTAATGAAAAAATTAAGTGGATTTGGTAATAAATTTCGCATACGACCTCCAGGATGTAATTTTATTTTAGGGAGTGATCAAAGTGATGAAAATGGGTCTGTACTCGTTTTTTAGGAAAATGGTCCTCCAATAAATATAAATTTTAACTAATTTTGCGAGGTAGATAAAAAATCTTCTTTTAGATAATTATGATGACAAAATTTGAATTGAAGTTACCAAAAATGGGAGAAAGTGTTGCCGAAGCAACCTTAACTAGTTGGCTCAAAGAAGTTGGAGACACTATTGAAGAGGACGAAGCAGTATTAGAAATTGCTACCGATAAAGTAGATAGTGAGGTGCCAAGCGAAGTAACGGGTGTTTTAGTTGAAAAACTTTTTAAGGTTGATGATGTAATTCAAGTAGGGCAGACTATTGCTATTATTGAAATAGCTGAAGAAGGAGCTATTCCTGAGGTCTCTAGTCCAGAGGAAGAAAATGAGGTGATTCCAACTAAAGAAATAATTGCTCCAGTAGAAGCTCCTGCTCTTAAAACTGTATCAAGTGTTGTGCAAAGTTCAGACAATCGTTTTTATTCACCTTTAGTTAAAAATATTGCTGTAGCAGAAGGTATTTCACAACAAGAATTAGATCAAATTTCTGGAACAGGAAAAAGTGGAAGAGTTACTAAAAATGATATTTTAAAATTTGTAGAAAATCGAAGTACTCAACCTTTATTAAAAGAAACCACGACAATAAATAAGCAAGCTACACAAAAACAAAGTAAAACAGTTTCAACAACTCCAGTATCTGTAAATGGAGGAGATGAAATTATAGAAATGACTCGTATGGGCAAATTAATTGCCCATCATATGGTGGAGAGTGTACAAACTTCTGCTCACGTTCAGTCTTTTATTGAAGCAGATGTTACTAAGATATGGAATTGGCGAAAAAAAGTAAAAGACGGATTCACGAAACGAGAAGGTGAAAATTTAACCTTCACACCAATTTTTTTAGAAGCTGTTGCGAAAGCGTTAAAAGATTTTCCGATGCTTAATATTTCGGTAGATGGCGATAAAATTATCAAACGAAAAAATATCAACTTAGGGATGGCAGCTGCATTAGCAGATGGTAACCTAATAGTTCCTGTGATTAAAAATGCCGATCAATTAAACTTGGTTGGAATGAGTAAAGCAGTAAATGATCTAGCACAAAGAGCTAGAGGTGGACAGCTAAAACCAGACGATATTCAAGGAGGAACTTATACCGTAACTAATGTAGGTACCTTTGGAAGTATTATGGGAACACCTATAATCAATCAACCACAAGTAGGTATTTTGGCTTTAGGAGCCATCAGAAAAGTACCTGCGGTTATTGAAACCTCAGAAGGTGATTTCATTGGAATCCGTTATAAAATGTTCTTATCTCATTCCTATGACCATAGAGTAGTAAATGGAGCATTAGGAGGTCAATTTGTTAAAGCTGTTGCTGATTATCTTGAATCTTGGGATTTAAATAGAGAAATTTAAAAATGATTTTTCTTTTTTAGTAATTTTCAAGAGGGGTATTCAATATATTTGTTTGTATAAAAATTCATCATGGAATTAAAATTAAAAAAACCCATCTGCTTTTTTGATTTAGAGACAACTGGGGTAAATGTTTCAAAAGATCGTATCGTAGAAATATCGATATTAAAAGTTTTTCCTAATGGGAACAAAGAAAGTTTTACTTGGCGTGTTAATCCTGAGATGAAAATCCCTGCAGTAACGACTGCAATCCACGGTATTTCTGACGAAATGGTACTAAATGAGCCTACGTTTAAAGAATTAGCGCCAAAAGTATCCGAATTAATAAAAAACAGTGATCTTGGTGGATTTAATTCCAATAGATTTGATATTCCTTTATTAGCTGAAGAATTGTTGAGAGCTGAAATTGATTTTGATTTAAAAATTAATAAAGCAGTCGATGTTCAAACTATTTTTCATAAAATGGAGAAAAGGACTTTGGAAGCTGCTTATAAATTTTACTGCAATAAAGACCTTACGAACGCTCATAGTGCCGAAGCAGATACAATGGCTACCTATGAAGTATTGAAGGCGCAGTTAGATAAATACGATGGTTTAGAAAATGATATGGATTACCTATCTAAATTTAGTTCTCATCAAAACTTTGCTGATTTTGCAGGTTTTATTGGTTACAACAAAGAAGGTCAGGAAATAATTACTTTTGGGAAACATAAAGGAAAAGTGATCGAGGATTTATTTAAAACGGAGCCAGGCTATTTTAGTTGGATACAGAATGCAGATTTTCCTAATTATACAAAGAAGGTCTTAAGAGATTTAAAAAATAAAATTACCAATAAAACTGCAGGTCCTATAACAGATGATAGTTTAAATATGTTAAAAAATAAATTCAACACAAAATGAAAATAATTTGTGTAGGGAGAAATTATGTGGAACATACCAAAGAGTTAAATAACAAAGCTCCAAAGGACCCTGTCTTATTTTTAAAGCCAGACACTGCTATTTTGTTAAAAAGACAGCCTTTTTTTATCCCTGAGTTTTCCAATAATGTACATCATGAAGTGGAAATCTTAGTCAAGATTAATAGAATTGGAAAACACATTGATCAAAAATTTGCACATAAATATTATGATGAAATAGGTTTAGGGATAGACTTTACCGCTAGAGATCTTCAGTCCCAACTAAAAGAAAAAGGATTGCCTTGGGAAAAAGCTAAAGCATTTGATGGTTCCGCTGTCATCGGTAATTTCGTTTCTAAAGCAAAGTTTGCTGACGTAAATAATATAAATTTTAGTTTAAAAAGAAATGATGAGGTAGTTCAAAGAGGAAACACTCTGCTGATGCAATGGAAAATTGATACTTTAATCGAATACATATCTAAATATTTTACTTTAAAAATTGGAGATATTATATTTACAGGTACTCCCTCCGGAGTTGGTAAAGTAATCTCTGATGATACTTTAGTTGGTTTTTTAGAGGAAGAGGAGATGTTCTCCATAAAAGTTAAATGATGACAAAAAAATATTCCTTAAAAAATATAGCCGAAATCGCAGTCGACGATCAAGATTTTATACTACTTCTTGTTAAGACTTTTTTAGAGGAAATACCTCCAGGTTTAACCGCTATGATTGAGGCTATTGAAAATAATAATAGGGACTTAGCATATCATTTTGTCCATAAAATGAAATCAAATTTTGAAATGTTTGGTTTAAATATTAGTAAATCAGTTACTGCTATAGAATCTTGGACTAAGTCCTCAAAAAATATACCTACTATTCAAAATCATATGGATAAAGTAGTTGCAAAAACTGAGATAGTTTTAAAAGAGTTAAAAGAACATTTTAATTTATAAATGCTAGCAGAAATAATTACGATCGGTGATGAGATTTTAATTGGACAGATTATTGACACCAACTCGGTCTTTATTTCTAAAGAACTAAATAAAATTGGAGTACAAGTATATCAAATTACATCCATACAAGATGATCGTTTACATATTTTAGAGGCTTTAGCTAATGCGAGTAAAAGAGTTGATATAGTTATTCTTACAGGTGGTCTAGGACCAACTAAAGACGATATTACAAAGGTAACATTATGTGATTTTTTTGAAGACACGTTGATTCAAAACAAAGAAGTTTTGAAGCACGTAAAAGAACTTTATAAAAAATTTACCAATCAGTCACCACTTCCTGAAAATTTAAATCAAGCATTGGTTCCTTCCAGGGCGACTGTTTTAAAAAATAATTTTGGAACCGCTCCGGGTATGTGGATGGAGCAAGAAAATACGGTGTATGTATCTTTACCTGGAATTCCATTTGAAATGAAAAATTTGATGAAGTTAAAGGTGCTTCCAAAAATTATTGAAAAATTTGACTGTCCATTTATATACCACAAGACATTATTAACTATTGGAAAAGGAGAAAGTGAAATTGTTAAAATCATTTACAAATGGGCAGATGCCTTACCAAGTAACATAAAACTTGCTTATTTGCCTTCGCTAGGAAGAGTTCGGCTTAGACTTTCTTCAAAAGGTTTTAAAGAATCAAAGGTCAAACAGGAAGTAGATGAGCAAATGGATCAATTATATCAATTATTAATCGATATTGCTGTAGGTTATGAAAATGAAACAAACTTGGTCGATCAAATTGCGCAGCTTTTTAATGCATCCAAGAATACACTTAGTGTATCCGAAAGTTGTACTGGTGGAAAAATTGCAGAAATGATAACTGCGGAACCAGGTATTTCCACCTTTTTTAGAGGGGGTTTGGTTGCCTACGCTACAGATACCAAAACTTCTGTCTTGGGAATCGATAAAAACATCATTGATGAATTTTCTGTTGTTAGTAAAGAGGTTGCCGAATCGATGGCGATAGCTTCTAATAAAGTTTTCAAAACAGATTATGCAATAGCTACTACAGGAAATGCAGGACCAAGTAAAGGAGAAACTGATGATGAGTTGGGTACTGTACACATTGCAATAGCAAGTCCAAAAGGGGTGGAGTCAAAGAAATTTAATTTTGGACAGCCCAGGGAGCGAGTTATTGCTAAAGCTACGTATAAAGCTCTTGAAATGCTTCAAAAAGAAATTTTGAAAAACTAATTTTCTTTTGTTGTAGGTAACAATAAATTTTATTAAATTTGCACCCTGTTTAAAATAACTAAAAGATATTAGGAATGTCAAGAGTTTGTGAGCTTACTGGAAAAAAGGCAATGTTTGGGAATAATGTTTCTCACGCTATGAATAAAACAAGAAGAAGATTTAATGTAAATCTTATAAAAAAACGTTTTTATTTACCTGAAGAAGATAAATGGATTACGATCAAAGTAGCTGCTTCAACTTTAAAAACAATTAACAAAAAGGGAATTACTGCAGTAGTTAAAGAAGCTCGTGAAAAAGGCTACTTAAACAAATAATGCATTTTAACAATTAAAGTCGATCACAATGGCTAAAAAAGGAAATAGAGTACAAGTTATATTAGAGTGTACAGAACACAAATCTTCTGGTAAACCAGGTACATCTCGTTATATCACTACAAAAAATAAAAAAAATACTCCAGATCGTATGGAGATTAAAAAATTCAATCCGATTCTTAAAAAGATGACCGTACATAAGGAGATAAAATAATTAGACATGGCAAAAAAATCAATAGCATCATTACAGACTGGTTCAAAACGTTTAACAAAAGCAATTAAGATGGTAAAATCGGAAAAAACCGGTGCCTACACTTTTGTTGAGTCTATTATGGCTCCAGACCAAGTAAATGGTTGGTTCAGTAAAAAATAATACCAACCAGAAATCTTCCTAAAGCCACTTTTTTTAAAGTGGCTTTTCTATTTAATAATATTTTTAGAACAAAGCTGCTAAATCTTATATTTGTAATTAATTAGATTCTAAAAAACTAACTATGAGTTTTTTTAAAAAAATATTTTCAAAAGAAAAAAAAGAAACCTTAGATAAAGGCCTTGAAAAAACTAAATCGTCATTTTTTGATAAACTTAGTAAAGTTGTTGCTGGAAAAAGTAAAGTTGATGATGATGTTTTAGATAACCTAGAAGAGGTATTAGTGTCCAGTGATGTAGGGGTGGAAACAACTTTAAAAGTGATAGATCGAATTGAAGCTCGTGTTTCAAAAGATAAATATTTAGGTACTGATGAGCTTAACAAAATTCTTCGAGAGGAAATATCGGGTTTATTAAATGAAACAAATACTGGTAATGCTACCGAATTTGATATTCCAGAACAAGATACTCCCTATGTGATAATGGTGGTTGGTGTTAATGGTGCTGGAAAAACAACTACTATTGGTAAACTAGCAAGTCAATTTAAAAAAGCTGGAAAACATGTTGTTTTAGGTGCAGCAGACACTTTTAGAGCGGCAGCAATTGACCAACTACAAGTGTGGGCAGATCGAACTGATGTTCCTATTGTTAAACAATCCATGGGCAGTGATCCAGCAAGTGTTGCTTTTGACACTCTTAAAAGTGCTGTTAAACAAAAAGCTGATGTTGTAATAATTGATACTGCAGGAAGACTTCACAATAAGGTTAATTTAATGAATGAGCTGACTAAAATAAAACGAGTTATGGAAAAAGTAATTCCTGAGACCCCAAATGATGTTTTATTAGTATTAGACGGTTCAACTGGACAAAATGCTTTTGAACAAGCTAAACAATTTACAGCCGCTACCGAAGTTACTTCACTAGCAGTTACAAAATTAGACGGAACTGCTAAAGGTGGTGTTGTGATAGGTATTAGTGACCAATTTAAAATTCCTGTTAAATATATTGGTGTTGGTGAGGGTATTGATGATCTCCAAGTTTTTAATAAAATTGAGTTTGTAGATTCTTTCTTTAAATAGATTTCAATTAATAAATATGCGTACTAAAAGTTTAAAGAAAAATAAAATTAACGTTGTCACTTTAGGTTGTTCTAAAAACGTTTATGATAGTGAAGTGTTAATGGGTCAGTTAAAAGCCAATAACAAAGAGGTAGTTCATGAGGATGAAGGAAATATTGTTGTAATTAATACTTGTGGTTTTATTGCCAATGCTAAAGAAGAAAGTATCAATACTATTTTAGACTACGTTCAAAAAAAACAAGATGGAACCGTAGATAAAGTTTTTGTAACGGGTTGTTTATCTGAAAGGTATAAGCCAGATTTACAAAAAGAAATACCTGATGTAGATCAATATTTTGGAACCACTGAATTACCAGGCTTATTAAAAGCTCTTGAAGCAGACTACAGACACGAATTAATAGGAGAGCGATTAACGACTACTCCAAAAAACTACGCCTATTTAAAAATTGCTGAGGGTTGTGATCGTCCATGCTCTTTTTGTGCCATTCCTTTAATGAGAGGAAAGCATAAAAGTACCCCTATTGAAGAATTAGTTATTGAAGCAGAAAAATTAGCTACAAACGGAGTTAAAGAGATAATTTTAATCGCCCAAGACTTAACCTATTACGGTTTGGATATTTATAAAAAAAGGAACCTTGCAGAATTGCTAAAAGAGCTAATAAAAGTAGAAGGTATCGATTGGATTCGTTTGCATTATGCTTTTCCAACTGGATTTCCATTGGATGTATTAGAAGTGATGAGAAATGAATCTAAAGTATGTAATTATATTGATATTCCACTGCAACATATTTCAGATTCCGTATTAAAATCAATGAAACGTGGGTTTGGAAAAGAAAAAATCAACAGACTATTAAAAGATTTTAGAGAAAGAGTTCCAGGGATGGCTATAAGAACAACTCTAATAGTCGGATATCCTGGAGAAACTGAAGAGAACTTCCAAGAGTTAAAGCAATGGGTATCCGATATGCGATTTGAACGACTGGGATGTTTTACCTATTCACACGAAGAAAATACTACTGCATACTTATTAGAAGATGATGTTCCTGAAGAGGTAAAAATGCAACGAGCTAATGAAATTATGGAAATTCAATCACAAATATCTTGGGAGTTAAATCAAGAGAAAATTGACAAAGAATTTAAAGTAATCATTGATCGTAAAGAAGGAAATTATTTTGTTGGCAGAACTCAGTTTGATAGTCCAGACGTAGACAATGAAGTTCTTATAAACGCAAAAAAATCTTATATTCGTTCAGGTGATTTTGTCACTGTAAAAATTATTTCAGCAGAGGATTTTGACTTGTATGCAGAAGTGATTTCTTAAAAATAAGAAGTTTAAAAATTTGTACCTCTAAAATATTCCGTCTTTTAAATGGATACACTATTAATTATAGGTCATACGTTTCCTGAACCATCTACAACTGCAGCTGGAAAAAGGATGATGCAATTAATTTCTTTTTTTGAAGAACATAAGTTCCATATAGTTTTTTCGAGTACGGCTTCCATATCTGACAAATCTGTTAGTTTTATGGACTCACAAATAGAAGTAAAAAAAATTAAATTAAATGACGCAAGTTTTAATGATTTTATAAAAGAATTAAATCCTGCAATAGTAATTTTTGACCGTTTTGTTACGGAAGAAAAATTTGGATGGAGAGTTGCAGAATTTTGTCCAGAAGCAATTCGTATTTTAGATACCGAAGATTTACATTTTTTAAGAAAAGCTAGACAGGAAGCTTTTAAAAATGAAAAAACAATTACAGATGATTATTTATTTTCTGAAACTGCTATCCGAGAGATAGCCAGTATATACCGTTGTGATTTATCATTGATTATATCTGAATTTGAAATGAATTTATTAAAAACTACATTTCAAATAAATAGTGATTTATTATTTTATTTACCATTTTTAACGACCAACATTGAATCCTCAACATATTTGAACCTGCCTTCTTTTGAAGACAGAAAACATTTCGTAACTATTGGGAATCTTTTACACGCACCAAATATAGATTCGGTTCTATATTTAAAAAAAGAAATTTGGCCAGGTATAAGAAAACAACTCCCTGAAGCAGAATTCCATGTTTACGGTGCTTATGCGCCTCAGCATATTAATGAACTTCATTCTGAGAATGATAAATTTTTAGTTAAAGGTTGGGCTCGTGAGGTGACTGAAATTATGAAATCTGCTAAAATTTGCTTGTCGCCCTTGCGTTTTGGTGCTGGATTAAAGGGTAAATTCATAGACGCTATGAAAAACGGTACCCCATCCATTACTACTACAATTGGAGCAGAGGGTCTTGCTGGAGATTTTGCTTTTTCAGGAATAGTTTCTGATAATATTGACGCTCTAGTGCAGGCTTCTGTAAATTTATATACTCACAAAAAAGAATGGTTGAAACTTCAAGAAAACGGCATCGCAATCATAAATAAACGATTTGATAAAAATAAATTTTCCGAAGAATTTAAAATTTATTTAAATAAGCTTTTAAATGCTAAAGAAAAGTACAGAAAACGTAATTTTATTGGACAAATACTTCAATATAAGAATCTACAAGCAACTAAATATATGAGTAAATGGATTGCAGAAAAAAACAAAAAGTTATAGTTCTCTGTTTTTTTCTTGTATTTTTCTGACGATTACTGTGGCTATTTTTCTAGGCAATATTCTAGGTAAAAAAGATAAAATTTTATTTATTATACCAGGAATCGCCAATGCTTTACCACGCATCATTGCTTGATATCCATACTCCGCAACTTTACTGGCAGTTGCGATATTAAAACTAATTTTATTAGTTTTATTTCCCTTAGACACTACTTTTTGAAAAGAAGTTTTTGTCTGTCCTGGACACAAGACGGTAACCGTTACGCCTGTTCCTTTTAATTCGTTGGCGATGGCCTCAGAAAAAGATAAAATATAGGCCTTGGAGGCATAATAAATAGCCATTAATGGTCCGGGTTGAAATGCGGCTAGAGACGATATATTTAATATTTTTCCTCTTCCTCTTTTTACCATACCGTCTAATAGTAACTTAGTTAACTGTGTAGTGGTAATAACATGTAAATTGATCATTGATGACTCACGATTCCAATTAGTGCTGTAAAAGGGTCCAAATAGTCCAAAACCGGCATTGTTAATTAAAATATCTATTGGGGTTTCTTTAACTTCTTCAAATAATTCAGCAGCACTATTTTGTAGACTTAAATCTTTAGTGATGGTATGTACTTTAATTTGAAAATTCTGTTCTAATTCATTTTTTACTATTTCTAATTGATCCGAGTCGATATCTATTAAAATTAATTGAAAGCTATTTTTTGCGAGTAATAAAGCAAATTCATAGCCTAAACCTGACGCTCCTCCGGTAACTAATGCTGTTTTTATAGTTTTCATTGCTTATAGTGATAGGGTAACAAGATATTATATTTTAAGAGGCTATTAAATTTTATTTTTTAATAAAATTTAAATCTCTAGGAGAGATGATAATTCAAACCATCGTTCTGTTTTGTTATTTAAGCTCTCTATAATATTTTGAAGTTGGATGGATTGTTTTTGTATCTCATCTGCTTCCCAGTTTTCTGTCGTAAATTTATTTTCTAAAGCATTTTTTTCTCGCTCCAAGTTTGCTATTTCCCGCTCAAGACGCTGATATTCTTTTTGTTCTTGATAGCTTAATTTGGCTTTGTCACCTTGTTTTTTCCAATTGCTTTTATTGGAGTTACGCTCCGAACTTACTTTTTTGTTCTGCGGAGGTTTACTATCTTCATAAATCCTAAAATCTGAGTAATTTCCTGGAAAATCTTCCACCAAACTATCTCCTCTAAAAACAAATAAATGATCTACAATTTTATCCATAAAATAACGATCGTGTGAGACAACGATTAAACAACCAGGAAAATCAAGTAAAAAATTTTCGAGGACATTTAAAGTAACAATATCTAAGTCATTTGTGGGCTCATCTAATATTAAAAAATTTGGATTTTTAATCAAAACAGTACACAAATAAAGTCTTTTTCGTTCACCTCCACTCAGCTTATCAATAAAATCATATTGTTTTTTTCTGTCGAATAAAAATCGCTCTAAAAGTTGTTGTGCAGAAATTTGTCGACCTTTTTTTAATGGTATAAAATCTCCAAATTCTCGAACTACATCAATTACTTTTTGGCCCTCTTTTAAATGGATTCCTTTTTGGGTATAATAACCAAATTTTACGGTGTCTCCAATGACTACTTTACCATTATCTGGAGCTATATTTCCCGTAATCATATTTAAAAAAGTCGATTTTCCAGTCCCGTTTTTACCAATGATTCCAATTCGCTCTCCTTTTAAGAAATTATATTCGAATTGATCCAATATTTTTTTATTATCAAAGGTCTTAGATATAGCATGTAATTCTACTACTTTGGTGCCTAACCTTTCCATATTGAGCTCTAATTGTACTTCGTGATCATTTCTTCTTTGATGAGCCCTACTTTTTATGTCCTGAAAATCATCAATTCTGGATTTACTTTTGGTGGTACGTGCCTTGGGCTGTCTTCGCATCCATTCAAGTTCTTGTTTAAATAGTTGTTTAGCTTTTTTGGTTTCGGAAGTAAAATTTTCGATTCGCGCTTTTCTTTTTTCAAGATAATAAGAGTAATTTCCCTTATAACTGAACAATTTTCCGTCTTCTAATTCTATAATTTCGTTGCAAACACGCTCCAAGAAAAAGCGATCGTGCGTAACCATAAAAAGTGTAATATTACTCTTTGCAAAAAATTCCTCTAACCATTCAATCATTTCCAAATCTAAATGATTGGTGGGTTCATCTAAAATTAAAAGTTGAGGTTGACCGAGTAACGTATTGGCTAGCGCCAAACGTTTTTTTTGTCCACCACTCATTGTGCTCACTCTCTGATTTAGATCATTCAGTTTTAATTTAGATAAAATTTGTTTATAGACCGTCTCAAAATCCCAGGCGTGGTTAGCCTCCATCAAATCAAATGCTTTCTGATAGCCTATGCTGTCCTCTGGATTTTTTAATGCTTCTTCATACGCCGTAATAATTTTAATAATATGATTGTCTGAGGTTTGGATTATTTCTTCAATAGTTGCATTTGGATCTAGCTTTGGTTCTTGAGGTAAAAATGATATTTTCAAGTTTTTTCTAGAAATAACTTGACCCGAATCTGAGGGCTCGTCACCTGAAAGAATATTTAAAATAGATGTTTTCCCTGTTCCGTTTTTCGCTACAAACCCAATTTTTTGGCCTTCATTAATTCCAAAAGAAAGATTATTGAATAAGGAACGTTCTCCAAAGGACTTTGATATGTTTTCAACAGATAGGTAATTCACTATTTTTTTTTACAAATTAAGATTAAAAAGAGCAAAAAAAAGAAATTTTTTTAAAGATTGTTATTTAGATATCAATATTGAATAATTTTGGACGAAACTTTTAGTGGAATAAAACTGAAAAATAAGCGTTTCTCCATTAAGGAATTTTATATTTGTGTATTAAATTTTCAGTTTTGAAAAAAAAATCAACCATTGCGATTATCGGTTTAGGCTATGTAGGGTTGCCTTTGGCAGTTGCCTTTGCCTCTAAATATCAAGTAATTGGTTTTGATATCAATACAAAAAGGGTAGCGCAATTACAATTAGGAAACGATACGACGTTAGAAGTTTCAAGTAAAGAATTAACTAATGCCTTAGACAACCCCTCTGATCACGGTTTTATCGTTACGAGTGAAGTTTCTGATATAAATAAAGCCGATGTATACATTATTACGGTTCCAACTCCAATTAATGAGAAACATCAGCCTTTACTTATCCCTCTTCAAAAAGCATGTGAAACTGTTGGAAGTGTTTTAAAAAAGAACGATGTTGTAATTATAGAATCTACTGTTTATCCTGGTATGACAGAAGAAGTTTGTGTTCCAATTTTAGAACAGTTTTCGAGTCTTGTTTTTAATAAAGACTTCTTTGTAGGATATTCCCCGGAACGAATTAATCCCGGTGATAAAAAACATACTGTAACCAAAATACTCAAAGTTACCTCGGGTTCTACTCCAGAGGCAGCAAAATTTATTGATAAACTTTATGCCTCAATTATTAGAGCAGGAACTCATTTAGCACCTTCTATTAAAGTTGCTGAGGCTGCCAAGGTAATTGAAAATTCGCAGCGAGACATCAATATAGCCTTTGTTAACGAACTTTCTAAAATTTTTAGATTATTAGATATAGATACACAAGAGGTTTTAACAGCTGCTGCCACAAAATGGAATTTTTTGAAGTTTAGTCCTGGCTTGGTTGGAGGTCATTGTATAGGGGTTGATCCTTATTATTTAGCGCAAAAAGCAAAAGATGTTGGATATATTCCTGAAATTATCTTGGCTGGTCGAAAAATGAACGACAGTATGGGAAGTTATGTAGCCAAAGAAACCATTAAATTAATGATAGATAAAGAGGTTTCAATTAAGGGATCTAATGCTTTGGTATTGGGTATTACTTTTAAAGAAAATTGCCCAGATATCAGAAATTCAAGAGCAATCGATATTATTAGAGAATTTGAAACCTATAAAGTTAACATAGATGTTTATGATCCTTGGGCTAATAAAGATGAAGTTAAACAAGAGTATGATTTGGACTTAATAACCAATGCCTCTTTATTAAAAGCAAATTATGACGCTATAGTCATAGCAGTTTCTCATAATGAGTTTTTATCATTGAATCTAGAAAAGTTAATTTTAACAACAGGAGTTATTTTTGACGTAAAGTCGTTGTATCCAAAAAGTAATACCGATAGTAGATTGTGATGTTTCGAAATGCATATCATACAGAGGATCTCTCTAAATATTCCTTTTTAGTTACAGGAGGCGCAGGATTTATAGGCTCTAATATTGTAGAGTATTTATTAAAATACAAAGCAAAAAAAGTTCGAGTTTTAGACAATTTAGCTAATGGTTATTATCAAAATATAAAAGAATTTGAAAATCATGCTGCCTTTGAGTTTTTGGAAGGGGACATAAGAGATTTAGCCACTTGTAAAAAAGCGATGCTAGAGATCGATTATGTTTCTCATCAGGCTGCACTCGGTTCAGTACCTCGCTCAATAGACAATCCAATTTTATCTAATGAGGTCAATGTATCTGGTTTTTTGAATATGTTAGTTGCTCAAAATGAGAGTGAGTCTGTAAAAAGAATGGTCTATGCTGCTTCGAGTTCTACTTATGGAGATCATAAAGCGTTACCTAAAGTTGAAGAAACTATTGGAAATCCTCTTTCGCCCTACGCTGTAAGTAAATTAGTGAACGAATTATATGCTCAAGTATTCTATAAAACCTATGGAACTCCAATCATTGGTTTGCGATACTTTAATGTTTTTGGTCCTAAACAAAGTCCTAATGGTGCTTATGCTGCGGTTATTCCACTTTTCATGGAGTCTTTAAAGCAGAATGTTTCTCCAATAATTCACGGAGATGGTGAACAAACTCGAGATTTTACCTTTGTGGAAAACGCGGTACAGGCAAATATTCGCTCTTTCTTTGCCCCTAAAGATGCAATTAATGAAGTTTATAATGTAGCATGCGGAAATCGAATCAGTTTAAATACACTTTGGAGTCATTTAAAATCAATCGCTGGTATTAATTTATCTGCTAACTATGGACCTTCAAGAAAAGGCGATGTTAAAGACTCGTTGGCAGATATTACTAAGGCAAAACGGTTGCTTAATTATAATCCTGAGTTCGCTGTTAAAGAAGGAATTGAACTAACTTGGAAAAAATTCAAGGGTTAAAGAAAGTTTCTTAGAATCCAAATAATTGATTGAAGGATTTTATAAAATTACTTTTTATTTAAAAATTTAAAAATAAAAATATAACGAATACTTAAGGCTATTAGTAGAGGTAACAATACTACCGGATAAGATTGAACTCCAGTAACCCAGTGAATACTCAACAATAGAAGCATTAATATTTGAAACATGATATATTTTTTCAGCCAATATTTTGGATTTTGCTTTGCAATCTCTATTGAAAAAAATAAGGATAAAGGAACGGCCCACAACAAATTGTAGTTGTTTTGAGTAGCAAAGTGGTCGGTTGCAAACCACAATAGTAAGAGAAATATTCCTATAATCCCTGTTAAAGCATATAAGCCACAATCCATCCAACGACTTCTTGAGTTATTCTGATAATCTTTAAAAGTAACTCCTAAAATTATAAATGCTAAAAGTGAAATTATAAAAAATGGACTCATAAGTAGGGTTTCCGATTTTTCTTTGGCCATTTTTTTATTGAGAATTGAGGTTTTTTTTACCAAATCCGTAGCCCCTAAACCCCTTTTGATTTGACCTTTCTCTAGAGCTTTAAAAATATATTCGGGTAAAAATTGATGCTCCCAACTGCTAGCATTTCGATCTACCACTGCGCCAATGGCTAGGTCCATTCCAAAGCTACCCCAACTATTCCAATGAACGTTTTTTTGTATTAATTGTCTGAAAGTATGAGTTTTAGATACAAAATTTTTGTCGAATACTAATTTGTTTTTTAAAACACCAGCTAAAACATCACGTATTCTCGTAGCGCAATTTTCAAAAAAGAAATCATAGATATATTTTCTGTTTTCAGGCAAATAATTTTTTTGAAGAAAATCAAAAAGTTCTTGTTTTTCTTTTAAAGTTAAATTTAAAACTTGTTCTTTTATCCATCTATCTTGATCTGAGTAGTGCTGATAGAACAAACTGAAATCAGTTCGATCTAATTGATACATTAATTGCCCTTTTACAAATTTCAAATAAAAATTAGGGGTATCAAAATTATAAACTCCATAATTGTATACCACATCAATGTTTTGATTGGTATCTGATATTCGGAATGCACTGTGGCCAAAACTATCATTTAAATTAGATCCTGGACCCATCGTAAGGACACTTATAGCTGCTGATTCAGATAGTTTGATTTTTTGTGCCTTCACAGTAGATATAAGTAGTATATGAACTAATATAAGGCTTAAATAGAGTAATTTCTTTTTCATTTTAATTGTTTTAGAAATTCTTCATAGCTGATTGTGAGTTCATTCGATTACCTAAATAAACTCCAGTCCAAAGTAATGGAAAAAATATTTGAATACAACGCTGCACTTTGATCTCCTAAATCAGTTAATGCATAATCAATTTGTATCCCTTTATATTTAAAACCAATACCGATGTTAGGTTGAAATCCTAATGAATTATTTCCATCTAATTGAGTGATGGTTTGAAAATTTCCAACTCCTGCTCTTACAAATACTAAATCTATGTAACCAAATTCTAATCCAACTGCAGGGGTAAAACTGGCAAAGGAATTAGAAACTAAATCATTGGTTTGAGTAAAACGAAAATTCAAGTCTATTTCAGTTAATAAAACGTAATCGTAATGAAATATAAACTTTCTAGATACTCCAAGGTTTAATTTTGGAATGGTTATTTCCATGGTATCAGGCAAATCTTGATTTTGACCATTGACTGCTCCTTGAATTTCACTAAATTTTTCTTCATCAATAGCCCAAGCGTTGAAAGTAGTAGTAATATCTCTGACCATTGCGCCAAACTTCCAATCATTTTTATTAAATTGGATACCCAAATCCAGTCCGAAACCCCATGAAGAAGCAAAATCTCCAATAACTCTTCTAATTACTTTAGCATTTACACCAATATTCAAACCGTCTAAAGGTAATGCTCTTGCATATGAAAAGGTAATCCCATAATCAGCTGTAGAAAATAAACTAATTCGACTGTAATCTATATTGCCCTGATCGTCTATCAATTGAGTGGTGTTTAAAATATCATCAACACCAAAACGAATCAATGAAATTGCAACAGCACTGCGGTCATCCAATGGCATTGCAAAAGCTCCATAATCATAATTAGCAATATTCGCAAAGTAGGATGCATGCATTATAGACAGCTGATTGTCCTCTATAGCTAATAAACCTGCAGGATTCCAATATCCAGAATTGACATTGGCAGTAGAGGCAGTTGTAGCATTAGCCATACCAAAAGATGCTGCATCGACTCCAATATTCATGAATTCGTTAGAATATTTTCTAACAGATTGTGAATTAGCAATTGTACAAATAAATAAAAAGCCAATAAATATTTTCTTCTTCAAGCTTAATAATTTCGGTAAATATCTTACTATTTTGTTAGATTATAAACTATTATATTCGATACATATTGTAATAGACGAAAATACTTTTCTATTTTTACAAAATAAAATGACAAATAATGAAAAAACATATTCCAAATTTAATTACCGCTTTAAATTTATTATGTGGTTGTTTAGCTATATTATTTGTAGTTAGCGGTGATTTAATTGTTTCTTCTTTTTTAGTGATTGCTGCGATGTTTTTCGATTTCTTTGATGGTTTGGTAGCGAGATTGCTTCATGTTCAAAGTAAGTTGGGAGTTCAGCTAGATTCCTTGGCAGATATGGTAAGTTTTGGAGTGGTTCCTGGAATGGTAATGTTTCAGTTGTTAAATAAATCCTTATCGCCACAAGATCTTGGAACTGGATTTGAAACAACGGAAATTTTGAAAGGCTTTGAATTTGGGATGAGCTTTGTACCCTTTGTAGGAATGATAATTGTTTTAGCTTCTGCTTATCGTCTTGCAAAATTCAATATCGATATTCGACAAACTAATAATTTCATCGGTTTGCCAACACCTGCTAACACCCTATTAATTATTAGTTTACCTTTAATATTTCAGTACCAATATTCGCCTTTAATAGAGCTCGTTATGTTCAATCATTGGTTTTTAATAATACTTACGATTGTGAGTTCCTTTTTATTAAACGCTGAAATAAAATTATTTTCCCTAAAGTTTAAAACGTGGGATTTTAATTCAAATCAAGCTCGATATATATTTTTAGCTCTTAGTTTACTAGCAATCATTTTATTGAAGTTTATTGCCATTCCGTTAATCATCGTTTTATATATATTAGGATCTTTTTTAATAAAGGGTAAGTAAATAAAACTATTTTTCGAAAATTTTAATTTTAAACAATTTGTTCCAATTTTTACCAGTAACATATAGCGTATTCTCTTCTCCATTATAAGCAATACCGTTTAATACTTCATCTTTAGGATTGCTTACCGATACTTTGTTTTTTAGAGATGTAAGATCTATCACTCCTTCAACAGCTCCATTTTTTGGGTCTACAATTGCTATAGCATCCCTTAAATAGATATTTGCATAAATTTTACCATTAACCCATTCCAATTCATTTACTGATTTTATTCTGCTCGAATTGGTATAAATTTCTATGAAACCTTCTTCATTTAGAGTATTAGCATTTAATCTCCATATTCTTTGGGTACCATCGCTTTTATAAATAGATTTTCCATCTTGACATAGCCCCCAACCTTCACTACTTCTACCATATACAAAAGATCCTGTTTTACGTAATGTATTTAAATCATATATAAAGCCTGTTTTTTCTCTCCAAGTTAATTGATAAATTTTTTCATTAAGGATGGTTAGCCCTTCTCCAAAATAAGCGTCGTCTAATGAAATCTTTGTATAAATCTCTCCTGTTTTATAATTGGTTTTTCTTAGTGAAGAGTTTTTGTATTGGCCAGTGCTCTCGTACAAAGTATCATTTTTAAATTCTAAACCTTGGGTATATGCATTGGTGTCATGAGGATATTCCTCTAAAATACGATAAGTATACAATTTTGGTGTTATGGAGGACAACACTGTTATTTTTTTTGAAATTTCATAAACAGTGGTTCCCGAGTATATTTTTATTTCTAAGGAGCGATTTCCTAATTTTTCATTTTTAAGATCAATGGTCAAATCAGAATTCGTATTTAAGGAAGTTATTTTTCTTGAATCAAAGAAATATTCAAGAGAGTCAATGGTTGTACTTTTTTTATTTACAACTGAAACTTTAAAATTATCAGCTGGAGTATATGTTTTTTGTATGTTTTTGATAGTTATATCAAATAATTCTGAACCTGTTGCTTTTTTACTATTACAACTCATGGTTAAAAAAAATAATAATGTACTCAAAACTAGGGTAAATAATCTCATAAAGTTTTTAAATTTTTATGCAAGATATTTATTATTCACCAACTATAATAATTCTTTAATAATTTATAGTAAAAGATTGTGAAAATTGGAAAATGCAGTATCTTTGCCTCGGCAAGTCCTACACAACTAGCTCCTGTCGAATCCCCCAGGGTGGGAACACAGCAAGGGTAGATGGTTGTAGCAGTGTGATGTAGGTAGCTTGCCATTTTTTATGTCTTAAATTTTGATATATTTTAATCAAAACTTTCAATTATTTATCTTTGTCTAGATGTTAAAAGTTGTATTAGTTACTGGTGGGTCTTCTGGAATTGGAAAATCAATAAGCGAATTTCTCTCTGAAAAGGGATTTAAAGTCTATGGGACAAGCAGAAATCCAGAAAAACATCAAGAAAAAATATCTTTTCCTCTATTAAATATGGAGGTCACCAATCCAAGTTCAATTAACGAAGTTATTACTAAAATCATTGATGAAGAAGGTCGATTGGACATTGTAATAAACAATGCTGGTGTCGGAATTACAGGGCCCATAGAAGAAACTCCAGCATCAGAGATAAAAAAAGCATTTGATATTAATTTACACGGCCCCATCAATGTAATAAAATCTGTTTTGCCGCAAATGCGAAAACAAAAAAGTGGTTTGATTATTAATATTACATCTATAGCCGGCTACATGGGGCTACCATACAGAGGAATATATTCAGCTACTAAAGCAGCCCTAGAAATAACAGCGGAAGCATTTCGAATAGAAATCAAACAGTTTGGAATAGAAATGACTAACATAGCACCTGGTGATTATGCGACTAAAATCGCTAATGGCAGATATCATGCTCCAGTTATAAGTCAATCTCCCTATAAAAAAGATTATAGCAATACGCTCGAAATTATGAATTCGCATGTAAGTAGTGGTAAGGATCCAAAAGATCTTGCTCAAATTGTTTATCAGATTATTAGATCTAAAAACCTGCGTGTTCGTTATAAAGAGGGGAGTTTATTGCAAAAATTTTCAATAGTTTTAAAACGTATTTTACCCAGTAGATGGTATGAAAAAATGCTGATGAATCATTATAAATTAAAATAAAACACCTTTCTTTTTTATTAACATTTTTTACTCGTAACTTTTTAAAATTATTTTTTTCCTACTTTCTTTAATGTGTATTTTTGTCGGACACACAACCAATTTATACCTAAAAACTTAATTTTATGAAATTTTTTATCGATACTGCAAATCTTGACCAAATCCGTGATGCTCAAGACCTTGGTGTTTTAGACGGAGTAACTACCAACCCCTCGTTAATGGCAAAAGAGGGTATCACTGGGCGAGAAAATATATTAAAGCATTATGTAGCTATTTGTAATATTGTAGATGGTGATGTATCGGCAGAAGTAATAGCAACTGATTACGATGGAATGGTTAAAGAAGGGGAACAGCTTGCTGGGTTACACAATCAAATCGTTGTTAAATTACCCATGATTAAAGAAGGCGTAAAAGCAGCTAAATACTTTTCTGACAAGGGAATTAAAACAAATGTTACTTTAGTTTTTTCAGCTGGACAAGCCTTATTAGCTGCAAAAGCAGGAGCCACTTATGTGTCACCATTTATTGGTCGATTGGATGATGTTTCTACAGATGGATTAAATTTAATTGCAGAAATTCGTCAAATTTATAACAATTACGGTTTTAGTACACAGATACTAGCAGCTTCCGTAAGACATACAATGCATGTAATAGATTGTGCTAAAATTGGAGCAGATGTAATGACGGGACCTTTATCTTCGATTGAAGGCTTATTGAATCATCCACTTACAGATATTGGATTGGCAAAGTTTTTAGCGGACTACAAAAAAGGTAATTAAAATTATTGGTTCAAATATCCAAGGAGACTTTCCTCTATATTGGTATTAAATAGATTTGCACTACCATTGACGATAGTTCCGGTTTTATCTACTATAATGGCTTTGTTTATTGTATGAATAACTAATTCTTTTTCAGATTTTGAAACATTTTCAAACTGAAACTCTAAGTTGGTTTTATAACCAGACTTATTTATGATTGCCATCCAATTGTTGTAATTGGAATCAGTATTAATACCAATAAAGTCGTATTCTGGATATTTTGATTTTAAATCGGCTACACGTGAGTGAATATTTTTATTATGATTCATAGATGTAGAAGACCAAAAATATAAAACAGTCGGGTTGTGTATGATTGAATGTAATTTCTTTATTTTATTGCTAGAGCTAATTAACGGTACATTTGAAATTTTACTACCTGGAGTTAATTGCATAGATGCATCTGCTAATTCTTTTATTTCTTTTATTTGATTTTTGTTAGTGTTAATTTTTAAAAATAAATTTAAAATATTTTCTTGATTTTCTTTTTTATTACAATTTAACAAATACCTCCCTGTGACATTCATTACCATATTGTTTTTTAATGAATCATTGATGACCTTTCGATTTATTAATTCTATTTTACGATAGTTGTGGCTGAAGGAATTACGTTGAGAGTTATTTTTTTCATTAATATCTTCCATAGCTAGGTTATCAAAATATCTAAATAAAAAACGGTAGTAGGGGAAATATGATCTTAATACGTTAGATCCAAAATTAATATCATCTCTATAGTTATAAAATTCCTGGGGAATGTTGTGATAGCTATCACTCCCTTTTCTTCGTTCATTGGCTGTGATATAAATTTCTTTCTTTGAAAAATAATCATAGTTAATATTCGCCTCAGCTATATATTTGAAAGAATTTGCAGGCTTAGTTTTTTGTACAAAATCATTGTATATTTTTAATCTAATATTTTTGAGAGAATCCAACTTTTTTTCAAAATACAATGGAGGTAGCTTATAGTAGGAAGGCATCAACTCAATTTCTCCTTCATTTAACAAAAATAAATCCATAAGAAAATTATTGCTTTTTGATCCCATGCCGGTAAAAGATAGTGATTCATCAAATTCAAGTGTATTTACTCGTAACATCAAACTATCACCTGGATTTAAATAAAATACTTGGAATTCTACGTGACTGAATGTGTACAATCCAGCCTCAATATCTTTTGTTTTGAATAAAAATTTATTATTGTTGTCGAGTGGTACACTGTCTAGGAGTTGATCGTCTTTTAAAAAATAAACATAATCACCTTTCGGATTTACGATTTCACCTCCAACATAAGTCACAAGAGGTTTTGTTTCTTCCCAATAAGTGCAGGAAAGAATTAAAGAAAAAATTGTACAAATTAAAAGTAAATGTTTAATCATACAGGGATAAATTGGTCATTAACAAAAGTAAAACCTATACGGTATCATTTTGTTAACAAGGAGTTAAAAGAAATTAAAATATTTATAATACACAAAGTTGACTTAAATAGTTATTTTTGCGCAAATTTTAAAATCAAGTAGTTTATGCTTTCAGTTTCTAATTTATCAGTTCAATTTGGTAAACGCGTCTTATTTGATGAGGTTAACACTCAATTTGTGCAAGGAAATTGCTATGGAATTATTGGAGCTAACGGTTCTGGTAAATCTACATTTCTGAAAATTGTTTCAGGAAAACAAGACGCAACCTCTGGCCATGTCCATTTAGAACCCGGAAAAAGAATGTCTGTTTTAGAACAAAATCATAACGCATTTGATGATTTTATGGTTTTAGAAACAGTGGTCATGGGAAATAAAGACCTGTTTAAAGTTAAATCAGAAATCGATAAGTTGTATGAGAATTATACGGATGAAAATGCTGAAAAAATAGGAGAGCTTCAAATTACTTTTGAAGAAATGAATGGTTGGAATGCAGATAGTGACGCAGCTACATTGCTTTCAAATTTAGGAATAGGAGAGAATTTACATTATACCACTATGGCCGATTTGGATGGTAAACAGAAAGTGCGAGTATTACTTGCACAAGCTTTATTTGGTGATCCAGATGTATTGATAATGGATGAACCTACCAACGATTTGGATTATGAAACTATTACTTGGTTGGAAAATTTTCTAGCAAATTACGATAATTGTGTGATAGTAGTTTCGCATGATCGCCATTTTTTAGATTCGGTTTGTACGCATATTAGTGATATAGATTTTGGTAAAATATCTCATTTTAGCGGGAACTATACTTTTTGGTACGAAAGCAGTCAACTAGCCGCTAGACAACGTGCGCAACAAAATAAAAAAGCAGAAGAAAAGAAAAAAGAATTACAAGAATTTATTGCTCGTTTTAGTGCCAATGTTGCTAAATCTAAACAGGCAACCTCTCGTAAAAAAATGATCGATAAATTAAATATTGAACAAATTAAACCCTCAAGCCGGAGATATCCTGCGATTATATTTAAATCAGAAAGAGAAGCTGGAGATCAGATTTTAAATGTAGAAAAGCTTTCATCGAGTGTGGATGGTGAATTATTGTTTAAAAATATAGATCTTAATTTAGCAAAAGGAGATAAGGTTATTTTATTTTCAAAAGACTCCAGAGCCACTACTGCCTTTTATGAAATTGTGAGTGGAAATTTAAAACAGGAGGAGGGAAAATTTCAATGGGGCGTTACAACCACTCAGAGTTATCTTCCATTGGATAATCATTCTTTTTTTGAAAAAAAAATGAGTCTAGTCGATTGGTTACGTCAATGGGCTAAAACTGAAGAAGAACGAGAAGAAGTATTTATTAGAGGATTTTTAGGTAAAATGTTATTTAGTGGAGAAGAAGCATTAAAAATGTGTGATGTTCTATCTGGAGGAGAAAAAGTTCGTTGCATGCTGAGCCGAATGATGATGATACGCGCCAATGTTTTAAAACTAGACGAACCTACCAATCACTTAGATCTAGAATCTATTACGGCTTTTAATAATACTTTAAAGAATTTTAAAGGGACCGTGTTATTAACTACGCACGATCACGAGTTCGCGCAAACTATTGGAAATAGAGTCGTAGAATTAACCCCAAGTGGAGTAATTGATCGTTACATGACCTTTGAGGAGTATATGGCTGACGAAAAAATTAAACAACTTCGTGAGAAAATGTATGCTTAGTTTTTATCTTTAGGAATAGTAAATGCTGGTAACAATTCTGTAAGCAATATAAATCCCTGTTATTGTCCATATCCACCATCTGTTTTTTACATACCAGTCCATAAATTATCAATTTAAGATTTGTTTAAAGGTACAGGTTTTTTGTTTTAATCAAATATTCTTTCTATTTTGAATTTATAAATTTCAATTTGACCACAATTTTTATGTATGATAGGCTATTTTTTTTAAAATTTTCGTTTCTTTTTTTATGTCAAGTGTCATTAGCACAACAAACCATTCTAAGCGATAGTAATTTACCAATTATGGTAATTTTAACCGATATTGACCCTGATACAAATATACCCTATGATATTCCGGACGAACCAAAGGTTTTAGCGACTATGCAACTCATTTATAGACCCGACGGAACCAGAAATTATTTAACAGATATCACAAACGATACTTTTTTAAACTACAACGGTAGAATAGGAATAGAGTTACGAGGAAGTAGTTCGCAAGTTTTGGAGAAAAAACCATATGGATTCACTACATTATTAGAAGACGATGAATCCAATAATAACGTAAATTTGTTAGGAATGCCCTCTGAAAATGACTGGGTTTTAAATTCTCTAGCGTACGATCCATCAATGGTTCGTGATTATTTGTCGTACACATTATCAAGTAACATGGGTAATTATGCACCAAGAGTAAAATATATTGAAGTAATTGTCAACGATGATTACAAAGGAGTATATATTTTAACCGAAAAGATTAAGAGAGACTCAGATAGGGTTAATTTAAAAAAAATAGCTGATTTTGATAATACCTCTCCTGAAGTAACTGGAGGATATATAGTAAAAGCAGATAAAATTAATGGAGACGATGAAGTAGCATGGACGATGCCTAATTCTGGAGGCTGGGAAACAAATTTTTTGCATCACTATCCAAAAACAGAGGATATTACAGGTCAGCAAGCCGATTATATAGAAAATGTATTTTATGATTTAGCCACTCAAACAAATCCTGCTAATACTTCAATATCTGATGGCTATCCGTCAATTATTGATATTCCAAGTTTTCTAGATTATATGATTATGGCGGAGTTTGCCTCAAATCCAGATGCATACCAATTTAGTACCTTTTTTCATAAAGATAGGGCTGGTAAACTACGAGCGGGACCAATTTGGGATTATAACCTGTCCTTTGGAAATGATTTGTTCGTTTTTGGATTTGATAGAAGTTTTTATGATGTATGGCAATTTGAATTTGAACTTACAGGAGCAAAATTTTGGAAAGATTTATTTCAAGAGGAATCCTTTAACTGTTATATAGCTAAACGTTGGCTGGAGTTAACTGCTATAAATCAACCTTTAAATTACGTTACAATCTCAGATTTAATCGATGAATACTTTAACCTGTTAGCTGAATCTAAAGAGAGAGAATTGCAGAGATGGCCTCCTCAAGACGATTGGCCTACAGTAGCTGATCAAGAAGAAAATATTATCGAAATGAAAGTTTGGATTGAAAATCGTATTAATTGGATGAACAACAATATTGGTTCTTCTGAAAATTGCGAAGATGTTTCTGTTCCTAGTTTGGTTATCAGTAAAATCCATTATAATCCTTTAGATGACGGCGAATATGTTAGTGATGACCTTGAATTTATCGAAATAACCAATAACTCCAATCAAAGTATAAATTTGACGGGTTACTACCTAAGAGAATTAGGAATTTCATATCAATTTCTTCCCAATGCTACAGTTTTGAGCAATCAAAAAATTTATTTGTGCAGTAATGCTGTTGCCTTTGAAAATCATTATGGACTTCCCCCTTTTGGAGTGTTTACTAGAAATCTGAGCAATAAATCTTATAAAATTATTCTATCCGACGCTTTTGGAAACACTATTGATCAAGTGGAATATAAAGACAATACTCCTTGGCCTGAGGATGCTGATGGAACGGGTTCTTATTTACAGTTAGTTGATCTAAATTCAGATAACAGCCTAGCAGTTAATTGGATTGCAAGCATGCAGTCTCTTTCAACAGAAAATATTGCAAGTTCACAGCAAGAGCTCATTATATATCCAAATCCTACAAAAGGTCCTATAACTATTAAACTAAACAACCTAAAAACTGAATCTTTGGAATTTATAATTTATAATTCCTTAGGTCAATTAATTGAGAATTTTAAATTAAATTCAAATAGTTTACAAATTAATTTAAGTCACCTTAGCAATGGATTTTATTATTACAGTATCAAAAACAAAGGGGAAGTAATTCTGAGAAATAAATTCATAAAAAAATAAGATTTTCACTCTTAATTTTATCAATTCACCTTTTTATTCCAATGATCATTACCTTTTTGTTCATTATTAAGTTTTATCCAATACGTTTCAATTGATTTATAAAGATTTATATTAATGAACTCACTCTTATAATTTTGCTCATTTAAATTTAATATTTTTTGTGGTGAAGGTTCATAGATATATACTTTTACCTCTTTATTATTTTCCAAAACTTCTTTATTAATTCCTTTTTCAACAGCTTTCATTACATTGTTTTTGTGGTAATTTAGGGGTCTACTATATCTTTTTGATTCTCCAATATACTTTATATAATCATCAACAATTAAAACATAAATTAGACCGTTTTCTGAGATTTTTGATTTGTCTCCTCTTTTGTATTCGAGATCTACTGAATAAGTTTTTCCATCCACCTTTTTATAATATTTTCCAACTTCTTTAAATAAAGGTTTTATTTGTTCCCAAAGGTTTTCAGATTTGTATTTAATCATAGATTTATATAATTTGGTTAAATATATAAAAATTATGAATGTAACAATAGAAGGTGATTTTTTCAACGGATTTTTTCAAATATGGTCATTAGGTTTGCAAGTAAATAAAAAAATATTTTCTATTTTTTTATCATTAGATCAACGTAATTCCTCAAAGGTATATAACGATGAATTTGAACCTTTTCTTCAACTTTCAAACATATTTCAATCCTCAGGATTAGAGTTCAAACAATACATTTCGATAATTGAAGGTGACGAAGATGACCAACAGAATAATTTTTTAAGCCAGCATCACGATATTATTGTAAAACCCTATTCTTTTGAGGATTTAGGATATAAAACTCCAAACTATATAGTAGTAAAGAGTGATGAAACAAATTATAACATTACAATTGAAAGTGGTGATTATGTGTTTGTTATTGATGGGGAACCATATGATGCTGAAATGCAAGAAATGGTTCAAGAATTAAAAGATATTTTAAAGTCAAATAAAAATGGTGTTGAAATTTTTGATGAACACCCTAGTGATGAATATTGGGAGTAAATTTCATTTATATTTTGATGAAGTATTTGAAGATATGAAGAAATTTTTTTTGGAAAAATATATCCCCAAAAACAATAAATTATTCTTGGGGATAAATTGTACCGAGAATGGGAATCGAACCCACACGTTCATAAGAACACATGGCCCTCAACCATGCCTGTCTACCAGTTCCAGCACCTCGGTAAAATAAAATTATTATAAACTAAAAAGTCGAGGCATAATGCTCGACTTTTTTAGTGACTTGGCTGGGGCTCGAACCCAGGACCACCTCCTTAAAAGGGAGGTGCTCTACCAACTGAGCTACCAAGTCGTCCTTTAAAACAGGAAATATTTTCCTGAATGCGGGTGCAAATATACTATCATTATTTTTATAATTCAAAGCAATTTTAAGTTAAATTTGATAAATATTTCATTAATTCAATATCATACACTTACATCTTAAATTTTAAAATGAAAATTATATTAGTAGGGTATATGGGTAGCGGAAAATCTGCCGTTGGAGAGCAATTAGCAGCCTCTCTAAACTATAAATTTGTTGATTTAGACCAAGCCATAGCTCAAGAAACAGGAAGTAGTATTTCTGACTTATTCGCGACAAAGGGAGAAGTCTATTTCAGAAAAATAGAAAGAAAACTGGTTGCTAAAATTTTAACTGATAGTTCCAACCTAGTTTTAGCAACGGGCGGAGGCACTCCTTGTTACGGAGATATGCTTCAGTTTTTTAAATCTGTAGCAACAAGTACCACCGTTTATTTAAAAACATCTAATGAAGAACTAACCCGACGACTTTTTAACGAAAGACAGCAAAGACCTTTAATTGCTCATTTAAACACTG
>Ga0206683_10000377_pt1 | contig 33256 bp, 30 predicted proteins | sample M280m12015metaG_FD_155483 | JGI IMG/M metagenome (GOLD analysis project Ga0206683, IMG submission 155483) | Ammonia-oxidizing marine archaeal communities from Monterey Bay, California, United States - M2 80m 12015 | ecosystem: Environmental > Aquatic > Marine > Intertidal zone | place: USA...
CGGACAGCCTCCTCAAAGTGCAATGCTACGGGACAAATAATACCCACTCCTCACGTCGGCTAGAATTTTTTACAAAAATTACTATTTCTTGTGGAAAAACTATTTTCAAAATTTTTTCCATAATAGAAGATACTATTTCCTTTAATGCTTCCTGAAATAGTCAAAACAGCTGCCATCGATTTTAAAGACAAAACGGCCCTTGACTGTGAAGGTACTATTTCTGTTTCATACGAGGAACTGGACAGAATCTCTGACGAAATGTCGGGCGCTCTCCTAGAAAGAGGTTTAGTTGAAGGATCGCTCATCTTGCTGTCTCTTCCAACCAGCATCGAATACCTAATCGCTTATATAGCCGCATCAAAAATTGGAGTAATAACTGCCGGTATAAACCCCCGTCTTAAAGCTCCGGAAAGGGAATCAATTTGCGAAATTGCAGAACCAAATCTTGTTATTACTACTATTGAACTCTCTTATGGGATTTCACCGGAGATTCCTGTCGAAATTATAGAAATTGCTGAAAATAAAGAAAAACTACTTACAGAACTTCGCTTGAACTCATTTCAACCAAAAAAACTCAATGACAATCTTGATCGACCAGTATGTGTATGTTTCACATCCGGCTCAACTGGCACTCCCAAGGGTGCTTTATTTACAAATAAACAACTTCTGGCAATACAAAAAATGGATACGGAAGGCGTTTGGGGATCAGGTGGTCATCTGGTTCCCAGCACTGCATTCGCCCACGTGGGAAGTATGACTAAACTTCCTTGGCAGCTATCTCAGGGCGTAACCCTTCACATCCTCGACCGATGGAAAGCTAAAAGCGTGCTGCAGCTCGTGGAAAAGCACAGAATATCTGCCATCGCAGGCGTGTCAGCACAAATTGCACTACTCCTGAAGGTGGACGGTTTTGAAGATTACGATCTGAGTTGTGTCAAAGCAATTGTTGCTGGTGGGGGGCCATCCCCTCCCTCATTAGTGCTAAGAGCACAGGAAAATTTCAATGCTCCTTATTCGATTCGTTATTCATCAACGGAATCGGGCGGAATAGGACTAGCCACCTCCCTTGAAGCATCAGAGGAAGAATCGCTCTACACCATCGGAAAACCTAGAACAGGAGTTCAAGCAAAAATACTCGATGAAGAAGGACAACTTGTGGAAACTGGGGAAATCGGTGAACTTTTTCTTAGAACTCCCAGCTCAATGCACTCGTATTGGAATGACGCAGAAAACACTAAAAAATCCCTAGTCGATGGATGGCTGAAAACAGAAGATTTGGCGAAAATCGATGACCGTGGCTTTTTCCGACTTACTGGCAGAACTAATGAAATGTTTATACGCGGTGGTTATAACGTTTATCCGCAAGAAGTTGAATCAGTTTTAAGCACCCATCCTAAAATCGAACAGATGCTATTGATTCCAAGACCACACCCGACTCTGGGAGAGATAGGGGTCGCTTTTGTCGTGCTTAAACACTCTGAAGAAAATTTGATCCTAGATGACTTGATTGAATTTGGGAAAAATAAACTAGCTAAATACAAACTCCCAGAGGAAATAAACATTATCGACGAAATACCACTGAAAAATGGTTTCAAGATAGATCGTTTTCTTTTAAAAAATCTTTTTTTAAAAGAAAACAGCTAAAGAAAAACTCTCATTTATTTTTACGTCGCTTTTTGTTTTTCTGTTGATCTAACATTTCCTTCAAAAGAGCTCGATATCTAATCAGTCTTCTCTCATCCAATACTCCCGACAAAACGTCTTCAATCACTGCACAATCTGGTTCACTCTCATGGGCACAATCACTGAAACGACAATCTTTAGAACGTTCTTCCAGGTCATCGAAAACTCTTTTCAAAGATTCTTGTGCATCCCATATACCAATAGAGCGCAAACCTGGAGTATCTATTAACAAACCTCCGTCGGGACAAAGAATCATTTCACGTGTGACAGTTGTGTGTCGGCCCCTTCTGTCTCCCAATCGAACTTCTCCTGTTTGAGCAATCTCACCACCTACCAAAGCATTCACAAGAGACGATTTGCCTGCACCTGATTCTCCAATTAATGCAGCCGTGTAACCAGGTTTTATTTTGTCTTTTATTTTTGTCAAATTTGGGTCGGAGGCATTCGCTGAATTAACAGTAAGAATTGAAACTTCTGGTGCTATAGCCTCAAGTGTCCATATTGTTTCTTCTAATAGATCATCAAGTTCTTCGACTTTTGTTAAAACAACAATTACTTCACTCTGACTGTCCCAAGCCAGAGTCAAAAGTCTTTCAATGCGACCGGGCGGAAGTGGACGATCTACGCCGTGAACTATTATCACGAGGTCCAAATTCGCAACTAATACTTGTTCCAACCTTTCATCTGATGGGTCACGGCGAGACAACTTGTTCTTACGAGGTAAGACCTCATCAATCACAGTTCCCATTTCTGGAATCTTTACCAATTTGACCCAATCACCTGTCGCTGGAGCAATTTCCCCTTGGGATCTATTGGAGTCTGATATGGCTCTTACTATTCCATTTTTTGAAATAACGTCACACTCACCACGATCAACTCTGATGATACGTCCAAGTCCATCGGAATCTGATAAAAGATCCTTGTTGGCTCCGTAATCAAGAAGATCGACAGTCATATAAGAAATATTAGATCTAAACCGTGTCAACCAAGGCGAAGGGTTTCCAAAGGTTCAAGACGTGCTGCTTTCATAGAAGGATAAAGACCGGATGCAACAGCTACTGCAACAGAAACCAAACTCCAACCAACTAACGAGGGTACAGAAAGCACCATTACGTAATCACGAGACCATGAGGTGAACCAAACAACACCCGCTCCTGCGAGAGCCCCAAAAATACCTCCCAAAACACCCACCATTAAGGCTTCAAAAAGAAACTGCAGCGCTATTGTTGTACGCGTGTGACCCAAAGCGCGTCGTATTCCTATCTCAGCGGAACGTTGAATAACGGAAATAGACATTACATTTGCTATTCCCACACCACCCACTATTAAGGCCAGACCACCCATCAATTTTGTCAAGGTGTTTAAACTCTCATCCACCTGCGACTCCGCATCAAGAAGATCTGTAGGGACACTAGTTCTAGCACCATCCGGGCCTCCTAAACTAACAACAGTTGGTATCTCCTCTGCTACCAATTGAGTGTTGGTAGGAGCGCGAACATAGAGTCGGGTCGGATCTTGATTTTCTATATCCCAATCTTTTTCCGCAGTTGAAAAAGCTATAAAAACAGCAGAATCCATCGATGGTTCAAGTAAAACCCAGTCAAGTACACCTACAACTCCGTAATCGATACCATTCAAAGAAATAGTTCGCGACTCTCCTCTCATATAACCGTATTCATCGGCTAGATCTCTTCCTATTACGGCTACTCGAGCAGAGTGGTCATAATCAAATTGATTGATAAATCTTCCACTCACCAATGGAACTTCCATAGTGGTTGGAAGATTCAAACCAGTAGCAATCACCGGAACAGGGAAGGCCTTGTAGTAATCCTCTGCAGCGTCAAAAGGTAATGTCACCACATTGGAGATTTGATACGTGCCAGTTACAGATACAACATCAGGTAGACGAGAGACTCGATCAGCAGCGTCTTCAGGTATTCGTGGCCTTTGCCCAACACCGCCGAGAGAATCCTGTGCGTTAGCCACTATTAAATCTGTACCTAGATTCTGGAGTTGGGCCTTTAGGTAACCTTTTGAACTCTCGTTTATTCCTATGGCTGAAACAATCGCACCCACTCCTAAAATTGGACCCAATAATATTAATAAAGTTCTAACTTTTCGAGCTGTGAGTCCAGCAACCGCTACTCGCACTAAGTCAATAAAACGCTTCACTTTTTGTCGCCCTGTATCAGGTCTTGAACTATTTCTCCATCCTTCATGGAAATTTTTCTCTCTGTAGCATCTGCTATTTCCATGTCGTGAGTAACTAGACAAACAGCTCTTTCTGGTGATTTCAGATCTGCAAAAATTTTCATAATATTTTTAGCGTTTTCAGAATCGAGCGCTCCAGTAGGTTCATCAGCTAGTACCACTAAAGGGTCGGTGACTATAGCCCTTGCAATCGCAACTCTTTGCTGCTCTCCACCTGATAATTGAACTGGTCTATGATTCTCTCTGCCTTCAAGCCCAACTTTGCTCAAAGCTCCAGCCGCCTTTTTCTTACGCTCCTTGGGAGATAAGCCACGATACAAAAGGGCGGTTTCTACATTACCTAATGCACTTAGGTGTGGGATCAAGTGAAATTGTTGAAAGACAAAACCTATTGCGTTTCCGCGCAAACGTGAACGTTGGAAATCGTTCATACTTGTGGCATCGGCACCTTTGACTTTGACATTTCCCTTCGATGGAACGTCTAGAAGTCCTAACAATCCCAGCATGGTCGATTTGCCAGACCCAGAAGGACCCACAATTGACATGAAGTCGCTCGAAAAGATATCTAAAGACACTTGATGTAAAGCATGCACTTCAACATCAGTTCCGTAGATGCGTGACACTGACTCCAGAGAAAGCAGACTCTCAACCATTAAGACACACCCGCTTAGGAACGATCAATTTCTATTATCACAAACTCTTCTGGTGAAACTCCAGAAATTATTTCAACCCAAGCACCATCTAACATTCCTGTCTGTACAACGCGTCTTTCAACAGTTCCGTCTCTAGTAACAACCCTAACTTTCTCTGACGAGTTCTCTGTTAGAACTGCGGCAATTGGAACAACAGTGGCATCAACTACTTCATCAACAACCACATCTATGGTGACAACTGTTCCTTCGACAGCAACTAAATCTTTCAGAGTTTCAACTTCACCTTCATAAAGTTCACTTCCTCCATTTCTGGTAGCCACATCATCAAGTTGTGAAATAATTCCATCTGACTTCTGGTTTCCTCCATCCATTTCGATTGTTACTTTTTGACCTATTTCTAATTTTGCACGAGCTGTAGGGCTTGCGAACAACGTCACCTTAAAAGCTGGTTCAGTGATCGATAGAACTTCTGTGCCTGCAGGAACGAAATCTTCTTTTTCGAAATTTATTCTTCCAATCCTTGCTGGCCAATCAGCAACAATCATGTCTCCAGGCATGAAAAAGACGTCATCACGGAGCGAACGTATTGGTATCTCGACTGAAGTTTCTCCTGCTTTCATAAGAGCAGAACCCTTGAGAACCTCGTAATCGACTCCCTGTTGAGCAGTTCCTGAAACAGAATAATTTATAGATGTATCTACCGTTACGGCTTGATCTGCTCTCACAGTAACAACAGATGTCTCGCCTTCAAGAATAGTTCCACCACCTATTATACTTAGTTCAGGCAAGTCGGGAGACTGCACCAATACTGTGGCTTCTGCTTGACTGCTTAATTGGTATTCCGAGTTCGCAGACCCCAAAAGACGAATGGTTAATCTTTCATCAATTTCTACGAGGTCATCGTCTCGAATCTCTATTGGTATAGAAACTCTTTTACTTCCTTTAGGCATAGTCACATCGCCACTTGGAATTATGTAATCTTCGCCTGGTTCAACTTCACCTAGTACTTCAAAAAAGACAGTTAATTCTTCGGCTAGGTCATCGTTTGTTTCCACATAAAATAGAGCTGTTCCCGGTTCCATTGCATAATCGCTTGAAGAGGCAAGGATTAAAACCGGCATGTCCGGAGCTTCCGGATCATCTATGACGACAGTCGCCATATCAGGTTCACCCAATATCCAACGTGACGCTTTGGCAACTCTAAGTTCTTCAGTTTTTGATTTAAGCAAAGGATCTACTCTTTCGAACTCTTCCTGTTCGCTCTCAGTTCTTTCTTCTTGTGCTTCTTCCAAGGCGTCTTCATATGCTTCCACGGCTTCTGCTTTGGCTGCTGCGGTAATAGTTTGATTGCGATAATCCCGCTCAGCATCATCAAAGGCCTTTTTTAAATCCATCAAATTCTGTGCTTCAGATGGTGAGAATTCGTATTCCCAAGCCTGTGTGCCAGTAATTATCTGCTCATCGACGAGTTCTTGTTCAACATCAGTATAAATTTTTTCAGAATCAGATAGTTCTGAGTATCTTTCATCTAATTCTCTTATTTCAATTTCCAGATCATAAATTTTTAGATCCTGCGGGGCAATACTTTCCCTATTTTCAAATCCTCCGACAATGGAGATCTTTAAGTCCTCATTTGCCTCTAATTCGTCATCTGACAAAATATTCAACTCGAGTATCACACTGTCCGAACCAGCTGGAATAACCAAGTTATTGTCATTCTCATCAAAATCTTTCCCTTCAGTGACATCACCCGAAATTTCAATACTGATTTCTATATCTTCCTGCGGTGCTGGTTCAGAAATTATTTCAACTGTTACTTTTCCGCCCTCTAAAACAACTGCAGGAACAGCTGAAATTCTCACAGTAGGTATTTCCTGAAGCTCGAAGAGTGTCGCACCTTGTCGCTCTGTCAAGTTATTCATTTCTTCACTTAAAGGAGAACCAATCGTTATCCCAACAGTGTTGACAGCTCCTAATTTGTAACCATAGGAATTTGGATTTAAAGAAAAGTTAACTAGCTCATCAACCTCGGTGATACCACCCTTAAACCCAAAATCTTCCTGCCATTGTGCTAATCCATTTCTAGTTTCTTCCGTGTAAAACTGATCAACAATTCCGACTTCATATCCTCCTCTTTTGAGGATAGTTTCTAGTTGTTCCACATCAGGACCTTGTGCTCCTACATCCAGTTCTCGATAAAAAGAAAAATCTCCATTTACTGATATAGAAGGTCTTCCATCCAAAGCGAAGAGCATGGAGGAAACATCGACTGTGTCGCCTTCTTCCAGATCAAATGCAGTTAATCGACCTGCAGAAACTGAATTTATGGATTGGAGTTCTTCTCTACGCATTTCACCACTTATTGTGATTTCTTCTGACAAAGTACGAATGCCAATCTTTTCAGCAATAAGGCGATCAACGCTAGCATCGTTAATTGTGTCATTTTCTGAAGAAAGCAGAATTACAGCTGTCGCTCCTGCTCCGAGGAGCAAGAAAAACAGGGTGGTAAATATTCGCTTCAACATTTCTCTCCTTTAGATACTCTCTTTATTTCATATTTCTTATTGAGAAACTCTTTGATAATCAGCTTCTTCAAAATCAGTCACCTTCCAAAGAAAGCTCAGATGCACAGGAACGGATGTCATCAGTGTTGATCGAACCATCTGGACTCTGAAATTGAGCTGGGTTTAATAATCCATTTTCATCTGGAGCCAAATCTCCAACACTCCATCCTTTCCCATTGAGGCAGTCGCCCAGGGCTATTGTTTGCTCATTTTGTTCTTTTATCTCTTCGGGTGTTAGTTCATTTCGTGATTCTTGAAACTCTTGAAAAGTCGTAGCTATGTTTGTGCGACTGTTGCAAAGCACTAATGCATTTAAATACTCAGGATTATTAGCTGGATTTTCAGGTCCTGCTTCCTGGTTGGGTAATCCAATGAACGAATATCCTTCGGAGGATAAACAAGAATTAAAATCATCTAAGGTATCCATCAATTTAACCCCCGTATTTTCTTCTTCTTCCGCTATGGGGATAGTTGTTTTCGCAGGCTGAGTGGTTGTGGTGCTTGTTGTTGTTGAACTAGTGGTAACAATCTGCTCTGCTTTAGTGGTAGAAGGGGTATCTTTTTGTAATGAATCTGAATCGTCAATGAGGTCTTGATGCACCTCTTGTTCTACTTTTTCAACAACATCAACAGTAATTTCTGTAGGAACACTTGTGGTACTAGGAGGCAATGTCACGAGAACTTCTTGGTCAAACGCGCCGGGAGGCAAAACAATCTCTCCCACCTCATCAGGTGTCAAAATGACAACTCTATGAGATTCAACTTGCTCACCATTAACGCTGCAGGAAACCCCAACAAATAAAGTCACAAAAACCAAAAAGATTAAATTACGAGACATCAGGCATTCCTTAATTAAGTATTAATAACTTTCTCATGACACTATCTAAACATGCGTTCTGGTGTTGAAACCTTTCATCAAAATAACAACAGATTTAAGATATTTGTGGAGATGATGGGAATCGAACCCACGGCCTCTACGTTGCGAACGTAGCGCTCTAGCCAACTGAGCTACACCCCCTATGTGTGAAGCGTATCTACGAAGCTTTATTCAGTGAAAATTATGTTATATCGCTTCGGGGTAGCTGTACTCTTCTTCCACTGAGTTAGCCATAAAAGAATGTGTGAAAACAACAGAGGTTTGGTCTGTCTCTAGATCACGACGCTGTGTAATGAGAGCTACGTAACCAACCAAAGCTAAATCCACCACGAAATGAGCTGTCCAAAGAAAAATACTACCTACTGCTATAGATGCTAAAAAAGTGAAACCTGCTATACCACCTAAAACAATAGCTACATCTCTTCGTCTTCTTTTTGCAGCTACTGCACTTTGAGGTAACGAAATACTGTAACCCTTCATTGCTGGAACACTATAAACGTCAAGATGATTAGCTGTGCCTGGAGCGGAAGATCTTGTAGAAATTTGATTTCTTATTACCGGTGGCAGCAAAACAGCTGCCCATAGTGCTCCCAAACCGAGAAGTATCAACATACTTTTTCCACCTTTAAATTTTCCACGATAAGAAAATAATAGTAGGTGACTCTTGTAATAACAGGGATGCTTTCGCGCTTTAAGCGCGAATAGTATTACTCAAAGCGCGAAAACAACTACTACTCGGATCTTTTCCAGTTCCCAGACTTCCCGCCAATTTTTTCTAGTAGTTTGATTTCTTCAATAGCGATTGATTTGTCCATAGCCTTACACATGTCATAAATAGTTAATGAAGCGATAGAGCAAGCCGTTAAGGCTTCCATTTCGACACCGGTTTTTCCGAATGTTTTAACAGTTGCCTCTATTTCGACATGATTTTCTTGAATTCTGAACTCCACGGAAGCAAAATTGATTGCCAATGGGTGACAAAGTGGAATCAGATCTGATGTTCGTTTCGCTGCCTGTATTCCAGCAACTCTTGCAACTCCCAACACGTCACCTTTTTTCAGTTCTTGCTTTTTCAAAGCTTCTATAGTTTCAGTACTCATAAAAACTTTTCCTGCTGCAGTAGCGCTTCTATTTGAATCTTCCTTATTGCCCACATCTACCATTTTTGCTTTTCCGTTTTCATCTATATGGGTCAATTCGTGGTTGTCAGGTTTCAATGTCTTTTCTTTTCATCCACCTATTTGAGACATGCTTCGAGCTGGGCGTATGAAATCAACATTCCCAATCCCATGACCTTCACGCTTTGCCAGAACTGCTCGCTCTAATAGTTCACATATTTCCTTATCACTGCTTCCAGATCTGAGTTCCTCTTTAAGGTCAAATTCCTCATTTGAAAATAAACAGTTTCGAAATTGTCCATCTGCTGTAATTCTTATTCGATCGCAGGTGTCACAGAATTTTTGAGTAACGCTAGCTACAATTCCTATTTCTCCTTGACTATCTATATATCTAAATCTGCTGGCTGGCGCGTTTGTGCGTTTGACAGCCTCTAGTGGGTAAACAGAATTTATCGTGGAAAATATTTCTTTTAGGGAGACAACTGAAGAAGTTGACCATTTTTTGTCAGCGTCAAGAGGCATGAACTCTATGAACCTGACTATCACGTCTCGTTCTCTTCCAAACTTTGCAAAATCTATTATTTCGTCGTCGTTAATTCCGCTCATTACCACAACATTGATTTTTACGGGAGATAAGCCTGCTTCTATAGAAGCGTCTATGCCAGTTATCACTTTTTTCATCTCATCCCGGAGAGTGATTTCTTTAAACCTTTCTGCTTTTAAAGTATCAATTGAGACATTTACTCTATGTAAGCCTGCGGAACGGAAAATATGAGCATTTTTGTCTAAATTGAATCCATTAGTAGTAAGAGCAATTTCAATAGGCAACTCAGAAAGCATTGAAATCAAAACAGAAAGATTTGCTCGTAAAGTTGGTTCTCCTCCTGTAAGGCGAACACTGTTTATTCCATAGTTTTCTACCAGAATTTTAGTTACACGAGTGATCTCTTCGAACGTTAGGAGTTCTTCTCGCTTCAACCACTCTAAACCTTCTTCGGGCATGCAATATTGGCAACGAAAGTTGCATCTATCTGTTACCGATATGCGAAGATCTCTATGAACTCGACCAAAGAGATCCACTAGTTCCCTGTCCATAGACTAAGCGTAGAGGTCTAATTTATATCTGGCTCGCTTAATTGCATCACATCAACAAAATCTCCCTCTGCTACCCCGTTTCCATCCGGTAGAACAGCAAGACCCTGAGCACTCGCCATTGCCGCTAGTTGGTGTGATCCTTGCCCTTCTAAGAAAGACGCTTCGCAAAAACCTTCCTTTTTCACGAGGGTGACTCTGGCAAAATGCACTTTCCCATCCTTTCGGCGTTTTAATGGGCTAACCGCTTTAGCTTTCAGATAAGGGCGCCAAATCTGTTCGTATCCCATCATTTTTAACAATGCCGGACGCATGAAAAGCTCAAATGAAACCATCGCGGAAACCGGATTGCCTGGCAAGCCAAAAATTGGCACACCATTGAGTAAACCAAAAGCAAGCGGTTTGGCCGGTTTAATAGCTACTTGCATCCATTTCATTTCACCTAAACGATCAAGTACCACTTTGACATAATCGAAATCGCCCATACTGACTCCACCTGATGTCACTATCGCATCACATTTCTCAATGGCCGAGAGAAGGGCAGATTGAATCTTTTCCTCGTCATCAGGAATCAACCCCAAATCGATCACCTCAGCCCCAATCTCATCTAAAAGAGCTTTTATCGAATGTCGGTTAGAGTCGCGAATCTGTCCGGGTTCTAGCCGCGAAGCACCTTGGACCAGTTCATCGCCTGTTGATAATACTCCCACAACTGGTCTCTTGAACACGGTCACCTTTTCAAGCCCTATTGTTGCAAACACGCCAATATGTGCCGGCCCAATTAAAATTCCTGAAGTAAACAGTTCCGTACCTTCAACAAAGTCTTCACCAGGTTGACGAATAAAATTTCCATTTTTAACACTTTCTTCTACGATTACTGAATCGCCCTCTTTCACTTCTTTAGTTTTTTCAACCATCACAACAGAATCTGCTCCTTCTGGAATTACAGCACCTGTCATGATCTTGACCGCTTCGCCGGATCCAACCTCGAAATCAAAAACCTTCCCAGCCGGCAGAGTTCCTAAAACTTTTAATTCAACTGGCGCATGTTCCGTATCAACAGCTCTAACTGCATAGCCATCCATTGCTGAGTTCGGAAACGGAGGAACATTGTCATTAGAAATTACTGTTTCTGCCAATACAAGACCACGCGATTCCGAAATCTCTACCTGATCGATGGAAAGTTTTGGACACTGACTGAATACGAATTCTTGTGCTTCTTCTAATTTGATCACATAGCGAGAATAGCGACTAAACGCATTTATTCACCAATTCCAAGTGAATGTTCAGACCCGCTTAATAATCTTTGAAAATTCGTTCGGTGTCTTATAAGGATCAAAATAGACAAAGAAACCACTGCTAACAGTTCATTTAATTCAGCTCCGAATAAAACCACGGGTAAAGGCATTAACATGGCGGTCGAAATCGATGCCACTGAAACTTTTTTTGAAATTTTGGCAATTAATAAAAAACCTGCTGTGCATATTACTCCCACCAAAGGGAACAGAACCAAACAGCCTCCTGCGCCTGTTGCAACTCCTTTACCTCCTTGAAATTTTCTTATTATCGGAAAAACATGCCCAACAACTGATGCAAGCCAACAAGCTAAACCCAACGAGGTACCGTCGATCAACAATCCAACTGCAGCACCTATAGAGCCCTTGCTGAAATCGGCAATTAGGACTAGTACACCTGCACGCCGACCAGCTACACGTAAAACATTTGTCGCTCCTGGATTACCCGAACCTGATTGGGTCAGATCAAAACCTTTTCTGTTGGAAACAAGATGTGCAGAGGGAAGATTGCCTAAAAAATAAGAAAGAGAAATTGACAACGCCCAAAGGAAAGCCATCCCTATAGCATGACCGATAATTGAAAAAAAATCATGTCATTGTTTAATAGCTGTATCTTTTATAATTCAGTCTTAAAGAATTAAATTTGGGTTCCGATTATGCCAACATACATTTATAGGTGTCAGACCTGTGAAAAAGAGTTCGAGATAGTTCAGTCTTTCAAAGATGAACCTCTCGAAGAATGTCCCTCTGAGTGTTCAGGGACTCTTAAAAAGGTATTTTCTGGAGTTGGAATTTCTTTTAAAGGTTCCGGTTTCTACAAAAATGATCATGGAGCAAATTCAAAAAAGAAACCATCTACCAGCACCTCTAAAGAAACTTCAAAAGAAACTTCAAAAGAAACTGAAAAAAAGAGTCCAGATTCTTCTTCCGAAAAGACAACTACTGAATCTAGTAAAAAAGATACTAAACCTTCAAAGAAATCCAGTTCTTCAACTTGATGAAGGCGCCTACGCTCCAGAAACTGTTAGTTCATTTATTACTACTGTAGAACCTGCGGAACTCATTGGAAGCCACTCTAAATCATTCCCAACTTCACTTACGTCTTTCAGCATTTTTTGAATTGTAGAACCTATTGTGAACTCACGAAGAGGTTCAGACAACTCTCCATTGCTGATTCGTATACCTTCAGCGCCGGTTGAGAAATCACCACTAATCGGATTAACGCCTGAATGCAAACCTGTGACACTCTGAATCAAAATCCCATTATCTATACCTGCAATTAACTCAACAGGGTCTCGATCCCCAGGTTTAAGAGATATCGCTTGGATCCCAACTCCAGGTGTTGAAGCGTAACTTCGTATTGCCGAACCTGTAGAAGTCGATGCTGCCTTTCTAGCCGTCCAGACATTGTGCAAAAACATTTTCAATTCACCATTCTCAATAAGAACATTCCGTCGAGTCGCTAGACCTTCGCCATCGGTTTCAGTAGCAGTAAATGCTTGAGGGTTCGTCGGATCATCTACAAGAGAGATGATAGGGCTTGCCACCTCCTCTCCCAAACGGTCTGCAAACAACGACCTGCCTTTTAGAACCATCTCTGCACTCAAAGTACTTCCTACTATTTGCAAAAATTGAGCAGAGACCCAAGGGTCTAATACAACAGTTAGTCTCTCCGAATGAGGTTTAGTTGAGCCCAGCATTCTTGTAGCTCTATCCGAGGCGTCAGATGCTGCTTTTGTTACATCCAGTTCTTCAGGGCTTCTGCCTATGGAAAAACCAAAACCAGTTTGGGTCTCACCTTTCTCTTCGGCAAGAGCATAAACCATGAGACAGCAACCGCTCTCTTTCGAGGAGGCACGTATACCGGTACTGGTAGCTATAGCGGATTCGCTCACTACATCTGTGTATTCCGAAGATTCAATGCCACTGATTCTTTTATCAGTTGACAAGGTGAGTTTTTCTAATTCAAGTGCATAATCAATTTTTTTGTTTGTAGGGAGTGCATTCACGCCATCGCTGTACACCTCAAGGGAAACGCTCTTCACTCCATCAGGTTTCGCTAGTCCTGAAAATTCATCAGGGCTAGCGAAACTAGCGTTGTCGCGTGCTTCACTTAAAACTTCTAATAACTCGTTTTTCTCTAAAGTGCCTGCATAGGCAAAACCCTGGCGACCATCTTTTATTACTCTCACACCTATGCCTTGTGACTCTGCGACCGTTAGCGATTCAATTTCACCTTCATAAGCACGAACTTCAGTTTCCCTGTCGCTCGTTACAACAGCTTCCACCTGTTCTCCTGAGTCACTCCAGCTCGTTACGAGTTCTGCTATTTCAATTAATTCAGTCGACATTATGTTGCTGTGCCTCCCACTGTTAAACATTTCACACGTAAAGTTGGGGTTCCGTCTCCGACTGGAACCCCTTGACCATCTTTTCCACATGTGCCGGGTGAACCCATTGCAAAATCGCCAGCAATAGCATCAATGTCTAGAAGAGCTTGAGGGCCGTTGCCAATAAGATTGCCATCTCGAATAGGAGCTGCAAGTTTTCCGTTCTCAATCAAATACGCTTCGGTCATTCCAAAAACAAAGTCACCTGTCGCTGTGTTAACTTGACCGCCTCCTAATTGAGCTACATAAATCCCATATTCAGTGCCTTCGATAATTTCTTGAGAATTTTCATCTCCTGCAGCTAGAAAAGTGTTGGTCATTCTCACCATCGGTAAGTATCTGTAACTCTGTCTCCGTCCATTTCCTGAACTCAAGCGTCCATGTTTTCGCGCTCGATGCCAGTCCCACATGTAATCAGTCAAAACTCCATCCTCAATTAAAACATTTTGATGTGCAGGGTTTCCTTCATCATCAATTGCGAACCTTCCCCACTCTCCCACCATCGTTCCATCATCGATTAAAGTGACATTTGGTGCGGCTACCAACTCTCCTTGTTTACCTGCAAATACTGAAGCTGACTTTTCAATCAAGTCTGCTTCTAATCCATGCCCACAAGCTTCATGGAAAAGCACACCTCCGCCGCCTGGGCCGACCACAACTGGCATCTCTCCACTAGGTGCTGGAACAGAATCTAATTTAGTGACAGCTCTCCTGGCTGCTTTAAGCGCTACCTCATCTACATTTATGTCATCAAATAACTCAAAACCAATTGTCCTTCCGACAGACTCTCTTCCTGTCTGCATTCCCGCATCGCCTGCCGCTACACAAGAAACTGAAAAGGAGCTCCTTATTTGCCTATCACCAGTCAGGAGACCTTCACTATTTGCTATCTGTAAGACCCTATGACTATCTCCATATCTAGCTGCTACTTGTGTTATAGGAAGTCCGGCTTCACGCACTGCTTCATCAGCTGACTTCAATAAGGCAACTTTCTTACTTTTCGATACTTCCTTAGGCAAGATTTCTATTTCAGAAATATTTGGAATTCTTTCATTGTTCAAATCAACTTCGACAATTGACTCAGAATTACTTCGGGCTGCAGATGAAGCAGCTTCCGCTGCTTTATGTAAACCAGCGGGTGAAAGATCGGCTGTATGAGCAAACCCGGTAGTTTCTCCTGAAACCACACGAATTCCAGCTCCCCTATCCCTACCGTTGTTTAATTCTTCAACCAAACCATCGTCGAGAACTGCTGACGTTGATCTTCTATCTTCGATAAAGATCTCTGCGAATGAGCCGCCTGACTTCATTGCTGAAGAAAGAACTTCTTCCAGAATATCCGATGCGATTATTTGTATTTCAGACAAGAATTTTCCTTTTCAAAGTGATTACAGAACTCTATTTGATTATTTCGGTTTTTAAAAAATTATCCCTGATTATAAAATCAAGCCTATAAATGCGTATCGTACCGAGGTGGAGCTTAAGACAGGACTTCGTGGCACGGCCTTTTTGAAAGTGGAAAAGAATGATCTATCGATTGCCTTTAATTCAGGGGAAGTCCCCGTTCTTGCTACCCCAAGGGTCGTAGCCTTAATTGAAGAAGCGACCCTTGATGCCATTTCAGCAAGTTTAGACAAAAGTAAAACAACTGTCGGCATGAGGGTGAGAATAGACCACTTAACGCCAATTTCTTTAGGTGGAAATATTACGGCTCATGCGATCCTTGAGCAAGTGGATGGGAGAAGATTAACTTTTTCGGCAACAGTAGAGACTGAAAAAGAAAAGTTGCTAGTAGCAAACGCCATAATCACAAGAGTAATAGTTGACACTGAAGAATTTCTTAACAGTGTTAAGTCTTAAAGTTTTCGGATTCGATGATTAGGAAACTCTCTCAGGAAAACAAACCCAAAAAAACTGTATCTCCAATACTCTCGCCGAGTCTTAAGACAGGTATGAAATGGTGGTTAGAGATAACACTCATACTTTTCTTTTACTTGATCTACTCATTTGCCCGAAATCAATTTGGTTCAGCAAGTGTGTCACCTAGCAAAGCACTTAAAAATGCTGAAAAGATTATCGATTTAGAAAAATCAATAGGAACTTTCAAGGAGTTGCAAGTACAGGATTTTTTTATCGATTGGGAATGGTTCATCCAATTCTGGAATGTTTTTTATGGAACCTTTCATTTCGGAGTAACAATTTTTACTCTGGTATGGCTGTATATAAAATTTCCAGCAAAATACTCACATCAACGATTCCTTCTTTTAAGTTCAACTGGTGCTGCTCTAATTGGATTTAGCCTCTTCCCTTTAATGCCTCCACGGCTTCTTTCAAATTGTGGAGATTTCGGAGCATGTTTAACTAACACCTACCCCTTTGTTGACACTCTTTCAAAAATCGGAGGTCTTTGGTCTTTTGATTCTGGAACTATGCAAAAAGTAAGCAATCAATTTGCCGCAATGCCTAGTCTCCATTTCGCTTGGTCCTTCTGGTGCGCTGTGGCTTTATATCCAATTTTAAAAAGTCGGAAAACAAAGTTCCTAATTTGCATATACCCGATAGCTACGACTTTCTCCGTAATAGTCACAGCTAATCATTATTGGGTTGATCTTGTAGGAGGTATTGCGTGTCTGGGATTCGGATTTTATGTAACAAAAATCTTAAAGTCGTTAAAACTGCAACTCTTGCCTCCATTCTTTCAAAGAAAAACTCAAATAAAAGAAGTTCAGATATGAAAACCTTCATACTGTCTCCTAAAGTTAAGCAGACCGATATTTACCTGTAACCGCAAGAAAGAAACCGCTTTGATTTTAGATTCAATCAATTACCCAAAAGACCTGAATGGTCTCAACTCGGATGAGTTGGAGGTCCTCTCTTCAGAAATCAGATCACTCCTGGTTGACACTGTAGAGAAAAACGGTGGTCATCTAGGTTCAAACCTTGGAATCGTAGAACTGACAATAGCTCTGCATCGCGTCTTTGATTCCCCTAATGACACAATCCTTTGGGATACGGGTCATCAAACTTACGTTCATAAAATCCTTACCGGACGAAGAAAAGAGTTCACCAATCTTCGTCTGCCAGAAGGAATTTCTGGATATCCATCTAGAGAAGAATCCCCTCATGATTGGATAGAAAACTCCCACGCATCAACTGTCCTCTCATATGCACATGGTCTCGCATCTGCTTATTCTTTGTCTGGCGACAAGCGTCGTGTTATAGCTGTAATTGGAGATGGCTCTCTTACAGGGGGAATGGCTTTTGAAGGTCTCAACAACCTGGGACATAGCGGAAAAAAAGTCACAATTGTTCTTAATGACAACGGTCGTTCATATGCGCCGACCATAAGTCGTCTTTCAGAAAGCCTTATAAGAATTCGATCAAATCCGACCTATATGAGAAGACAGCATCGTTTGGAGAAACTGGCTGAGGGCATGCCTTGGGTGGGAGAAATACTAGAGCGAGGAATTAGTGCAACTAAAGCCGCTATAAGAGAAATGTTTGAACCTCCTGCTTTCTTCGAAGCGTTAGGAATTACCTATTTAGGTCCTTTTGACGGACACAACATTGAAGAGATTGAACAAGCTTTAAGTAACGCTATTGAATTTGAGGGGCCAGTCGTAGTCCATGTACTTACACAGAAAGGAAGAGGGCATGCTCCAGCCGAACAAGACTCCATCAAACACATGCATGACACCTCAGGTATGAAATCCGGGAGCTACACGGAAGCTTTTTCCGAAGCTCTTGTAAAGGTAGGTGAATCAAATTCGAAAGTGGTTGCGATTACTGCCGCCATGCCTGACTCAACAGGTCTTCTTTCATTTAGAGAAAGATTTCCTGAACGGTGTTTTGATGTGGGGATCGCCGAGCAGCATGCTGTAACCGCTGCAGCTGGTATGGCTATGGGTGGTTTAAGACCTGTAGTAGCCGTTTATTCCACTTTTCTAACTAGAGCAATCGATCAAATAAATCTTGACGTTGGACTCCACGAACTTCCGGTAATTTTTTGTATTGATCGAGCTGGAGTTACCGGTGATGATGGAGCGTCTCATCATGGTCTTCTTGACATATCACTTCTTTCAAAGGTTCCAAAAATGAAAATTTTCGCACCTTCTTCATATCAAGAATTGCAGCAAATGCTTGAAGATGCACTTGACATCTCAGAGGGCCCTATTGCAATTCGTTGGCCAAAAACTCCAGCTCCACAAGTTGAATGGACCGAAGTGGGAACTGGCACAGCATCACGAAAAGTTACTAAAAGCACTGGGAACACTAATGAAGTCTGCATCTTAGCTGCAGGTAAAATGCTCGCAGAAGCTATTAATGCTTCTAAAGAACTCAAAGAAATCGGAGTGACTGTTTGGGATCCTCGAATTCTTCACCCTTTAAATTCAGAAATGCTTGACGACGCAAAAAAACACAAGCTAGTCGTAACTGTCGAAGACGGCTACGTAGAGGGAGGTTTCGGCTCTTCAGTTCTAGATCACTTGAATCGAGAAAAATCAGATTGTCGAGTCATCAATCTAGGCGTTCCTCTTTCCTTTCATACCCATAACAAACCAGACCATTTACTCTCTTCATTTGGTCTTGATTCGACAGGGATTGTTAAGAAGATAAGACAAACTATTCTTGAGTTTTGAATAAAACTCAAGAATAAAACGGCTGTTCTCCGGAGCTGTGATCAGTTACGTCAACAACATCTTTTATTTCAGGTACCGCTTCGAGTATTGAAGCTCTAATCCCTTCGGTTAATGTCGCCTGACTCATGGAACACCCTTGGCAGCCGCCTCCCATGGATACATGGGCTGTCGAACCATCCACTCCGACAAGCGTCGCGAAACCACCATGTGAAGCAAGTGCCGGGTTAACTTTTTGCTCTAGAAGTTGATTGATCCTGTCGGGCACATCACCCGTTAACACCAGTTCCCCTAAATCACCAAGTGGATTTGGCCTGTTAGGGTTTCGTATTATCAAACCCCCTTGATCAGCATTTTGCGGTATATCAAGAGTTGCTCCAGCAAGTTTCTCCTTGCTAGCTAAAGGAATAATGACCGTTAATTCACCGACTTCATATGAAATGTCCTCGTCGGTTGCTTCTTCTACAGGAACGAATGCCAGATCATATGAATACTCAACGCCAGAAACTCCACTAACAGCAACTCTTAAAGCTAATTTTTCAGCATCTGATTCTTCCGAGCGAACGGCTAAAACTTTCAACGAAGCTTCTTCACTTATCTCAAGAACTGACACAATCTCCTCCTAATACGAATTTCCACTGTCGTATCTTACAACTTGAAGATACTTAGTTTCTATTCTACGTCAAGAAACCGATAGATTTTGAATATGAACTCTACAACTGTGCAAGTTAGACACGAAAATGAAATTGCAATTTTGGAATTAGACGATGGAAAAGCAAACGCCTTGGGACATGATTCCATAGCTTCTCTAATAGAGAAACTGGATGAAGTTGAAGATGCTGGAGCAGTCGTAATATCAGGAAGACCCGAAAGGTTTTCGGCAGGTTTTGATCTTGCAGTTATGAAATCGGGTGAAGATGCTGCACGAGAAATGTTAAGAAGTGGAGTGGAACTATTCCTCAAGTGTTACTCGTTCCCAAGACCAGTAGTAGCCGCTTGCACTGGACATGCGCTAGCTGCAGGAGCAATTCTTCTCATGTCTTGTGACTTGAGAGTTGGGGCGAAAGGAGAATTTAAAATAGGTCTGCCAGAACTTGCTATCGGTATGTCACTGCCCCTTTTTGCCACCGAACTCGCAAAAGACCGTATTTCAAAACGGCATTTCACTAAAGCAACCGCTCTCGGACAAACATATGATCCGGAAGGCGCCTGTGATGCAGGATTTCTCGACGAAATTGTCGAACCAGACGAAGTACTTTCAACCTCACTAGCCAGAGCGGAGTCCTTAAAATCAATAGGGAAAACCCAACTTGCTCTCACGCGTTCCACTGCAAGAGGTGAAACCATAAAGAAAATTAACGACAACCTTGAAGAAGACCTCAGTCTTTTTGTAGTCAGTCAATAAGCAACTTTTCGTGAACGAAATGTATGACGCTCTTCTTTTAGTATCCTTTGGTGGGCCTGAAAGCCTTGATCAGATCAAACCTTTTCTGGAAAGGATCGCCGAAGGGAAAAACATTCCTCCCAATCGTCTCAAAGAAATAGCCAAGCGTTATGAAACAGTAGGCGGCGTCTCGCCTCTAAATAGCAATATTCGTAATTTGAAAAGAGAACTGGAAACAGAAGTTAAAGTTCGAAACATCAACATCCCAATTTTTATCGGACATAGAAATGCTGAACCTCTTATTGTCAACACAGTAAATGAAATGAAGGCATCTGGTGTCTCACGGTGTTTGGCATGGCTTTCATCTCCTTATAGTTCCTACAGTTCATGCAGACAGTACACAGAGAATATAGAAAATGCCTGCTCCTATATAGGTAATGATGCTCCACAGATAGACCAAATACGACGCCATCATGACCATCCCGGATTGATAGAAACAGCAGCCGACTCTCTTCAATTAGCAATCGAAGAGATCCCCAACGAGTCGAGAAGTGAAGTTGTATTGCTTTTTTCTGCCCACAGTCTTCCACAGAGCATGGCTGAAACATGCCGATATGAAGCTGAAATAAACGAAGCCGCATTACTTGTCGCTAATAAAGTCGACCCAGATAAGCGTTTGCGTAGAGAGGTCGTTTGGCAATCCCGAAGCGGGCCTCCTTCTATTCCTTGGCTCAAACCTGACATAAATGACAAATTGGAGCAACTTGCTTCTGAAGGCGTGAAAGCAGTTGTGGTCTCTCCTATTGGATTTCCAATAGAAAACTTTGAAATTCTCTGGGATCTTGATTTCGAGGCTTCAAACAAAGCAGCCTCATTAGGCATGTATTTTAGTAGGGCTAAAACTGTAAACAATGATTTCAGATTCATAAGTATGATCGCTGACCTCTTATGCGAAAGGATTAACAAACCCACACTAGCTGTAGGTAGTTTGGGTGCTTTGAACGTTGCTCTAGAAAAGTGTGAAAAGGACTGTTGCCCCAACCAAATAAGTAAATAATAACTCTTTGTAGGTATAAAGACAGTAAAAATGGGCTTTTTACCCTTGTAGGGTCCACTGCCATGTTCAATTGGCAAGGTAATTTTAAGTTGCCGATGAATCATGCTCAAATTGCTAAAGAAGCTTTAAATATGCGCCTAGCAACCCTGTCTTCAAATATTGCAAACGGGTTGCTTTTGGATACAAGAGAAGCGGGTGAACTCTTAGTTGCTTGCGGAGATCCGGAAGTTGATAAAGCGATAAGAAATCTAGGTGACGCATGGCAAGAAGCTGGTCTTCCACCTGAATCAATTGAAAAGCCTTGGACTGAAAAACAAATAAAAGATCTCATATCGGTAGGAGGCAACGAACTCCTAGACATTTTGGATGAACTTGTAAATGGAATCACCCGCTGCAAGATTCATTAATTTTAAAACTTTGGAGCAAACATGAATAAACAACAAAAACTTTTACCCGATGAATTGAATTTTGCAAAAGAAGTCGTCAGCGTACCTGTCGAAGAGGAGATGCAAGAATCATTCCTTGCTTATTCGCTTTCCGTTATTACATCTAGGGCTATACCGGATGTCAAAGATGGATTGAAGCCGGTTCAGCGACGAATTCTCTACACAATGCTCAGAATGGGACTTCGACCAGAAAATCCCCATAGAAAAAGTGCCAGGGTCGTAGGAGACACCATGGGGCGTTATCACCCTCATGGAGACGCAGCAATTTACGATGCTCTAGTGAGGATGGGACAGGATTTCTCTCGTGGGATGATTCTGGTTGACAAACAAGGCAATTTCGGTTCCCTCGATGATCCTCCTGCTGCGCCTCGCTATACAGAATGCCGGCTTGCAGAAACTGCGATGGAGATGCTCAGAGAGATCGATGAGGATACCGTTGATTTTCGACCTACTTACGATGGAGAGAGTGAGGAACCCATATGCTTGCCTGCTCTCTTACCAAACCTTTTAGTTAACGGCACTTCAGGTATTGCTGTCGGCATGGCGACCAATATGCCTACCCACAATCTTGTAGAGGTTGGTGCCGCTATTTCTTTAATTATGAAAAAAAGACGCCCTAAACCAACGATAAGTGAAATTATGAACGTCATACCTGGACCCGATTTTCCTAGTGGCGGAATAATTATCAATGACAATCTTGAAGAAATTTGCAAAACTGGAAAAGGAACAATCAGAATTCGCGCCAAAGCACACGTTGAGCCTTCCGGAAAAAACCGACAAGCAGTTGTTATAACAGAGCTCCCCTATTTGGTAGGCCCCGAAAGAGTAATAAGCAAACTTAAAGAACTTAATGAAGCTAGCAAGCTAAATGGGATAATGGATTTTAAGAATTTGTCCGATCGGGAATCAGGTTTGAAAATACAAGTAACCATAAAACCAGGTCATAATCCACAAGCTGTTCTTGCTGACCTTTATAAAATGACTCCACTTGAGGAAACTTTTAGTGTTAACAATGTCGTTTTAGTAAATGGAGAGCCCCGCACTCTAGGCATATATGACTTATGCGATTACTACATAAAACACCGTTTACAAGTGGTAATTAGAAGAACAAAATACCGACTCGCTCAAGCAAAAGCACGACTTAACATTGTAAAAGGACTTCTAATTGCACTTGACTCAATCGATGAAGTCGTCTCAATAATAAGAAAATCTGAAGATACCGCTGAAGCACGGAACAGTTTGATGAAAAAATTTAAATTAACGCAACTGCAGACCGACCATATTCTGGACATGCCTTTAAGGCGACTCACAGCATTAGAGAAAAGAAAGTTAGAGGAAGAACAAGCCGAACTGAAAAAAGCTATAACAAGTTTTAACACTCTACTAAAATCAGATACTCGTCAAAAAACACTTGTAATCAAAGAGTTGGACGAACTCGTTCAACAATTCGGAAGAGAGCGTCGCACTGAACTAATAAGTTCAGACGATCTACCAGTATTTGAAACAACGGAAGTAGCTGAAGACATCGAAGACAAACCTTGTGTGGTTACCCTCTCATCGTCCGGACAGATAGGAAGATTGGATGTGGATGGTGCCAAGAAAACCAACCCAGGCAGACACGACATAATCCTTGCCTCTCTGTTTACAAGCACCACATCAACTGTTACTGCTATCACTTCTGAAGGCAGAGCTCTTCATGTTCTCGTTGCTGAACTAGTAGACGCTTCTGGGAGAACACGCGGCGGAAGCGCTACTCAGCTTTTTGGTACGAATAAGGGTGAAACAATTCAAACAATATTGACAAATTCAAAAGAACACCTCGTATTAGTAACCGAAAATGGGATGATTAAACGTCTGAAAACCGAAGAGGTTCAAAAAACTCAAAATGCAAAACCAGTTATAAAACTCAAAGCAGGCGACCGTATTGTGAGTGCTTTTTGCGCACCTGATAAAGTTGACGTTGGAATCACGGCTTCTGATGGGCAGTTCCTAAGAATGCCAATTTCCGCTGTAAGCATCCAAGGTCGAGGTGCAGCAGGTGTTGCCGGAATGAAATTAAGGAATGGATCACTCGTAGTAGCCTCAGAAGTCATCCTTGGAGATGACTTCGTAACAACAATCTTCAGTAACCAAACTGTGAAAGTAACTCCAGTTGCAGAATTTGAATCAAGAGGACGTAACGGAGTGGGTGTCCGTATAACAAAAGTCCCTGAAAACTCAAAAGTGACGATCGCTAAAATCGGACCTCTAACAAACCTTCTTGCTGTAATGGCTACGGATGAAGATTCAAAAAAATCTGATCCAAACCCTGTCCCACTTCTGGTCGAATCAAGCAAGAGAGACCTAGTCGGCACAACAACTGAGAGACAGATTCTTGCTCTTGGAATAAGCAGGTGGTGAAGAGCCATATGACTACATCGACGCCAAAAGCAAAGAAAAAAACTACCTCATCTAAAACCAAGAAAAGTGATCTGAACGGTTACGACGCCGACGATATACAAACTTTAGAAGGCCTAGAGGCGGTTAGAAAAAGACCAGGCATGTACATCGGCGGAACAGGAAGCCAGGGACTCATGCATCTAGTCTGGGAGTTGATAGATAACGCTGTAGATGAAGCTGCTGCTGGCTTTGCGAGTCGTTTAGATGTCGTTCTTAACCGTGATGGGTCTGTTGAAATATCTGACAACGGTCGAGGAATACCCGTCGACATGCATTCAGGTAAAAAAGTTTCCGCTCTGGAAGTGGTTCTAACTGAGCTACATGCAGGTGGAAAATTCGGAGGAGGAGCATACGGAGCCTCTGGAGGACTGCATGGTGTAGGTGCTTCAGTAGTAAATGCTTTGTCTTCAAAACTAATTGCTCAAGTTGACCGAGAAGGCAACACCCACGAACTCGGATTTAAGGCACGAGTTCCAGGAACCTTTAGCGGTTCATCTTTTAAGCCAGATCATCAGGTCAAAAAAATAAAAAAAATAGGACCAACTAAGTCCGGAACACGTATCCGCTTTTGGCCGGATCAAGATATTTTCGACAACGAGGCCCGAATCGACTTCGAAGAAATATGCGACCGTTTAACACGTTCTTGTTTTTTGGTACCTGGCTTGAAAGTCACTGCAACTGATAAAAGAAGTGGTAGTGGCACGAAACCTTTTGATTTCGTATCGAGAGGTGGGCTTGCGGATTTAGTTAATCATCTCTCAGTGGGTGAAAATGTAACTGAAATAATAACACTTTCAGGGTTCGAGTCTTTTGTAGAGAAAGTTCCAGTTGACGGGAAAATGCAAGACGTCGATAGGGATTGCAAAGTTGAAATAGCAATCAGATGGGTAAGTGGATTTGATAGCACAGTTCAATCTTTCGTAAATACAATTCCTACCACTCAAGGAGGAACGCATATAACAGGCTTCGATAGAGCCCTAACACGATCTGTAAACGACATCCTCCTAAAAGACACTCGCAAACTTGCAAAACTCGCAAAAGAAAACAAAAACCGCGCTACTAAAGAAGATGTTCAAGAGGGGTTAGTCGCAACCATAAAAGTAACTTTCCCCGAGCCACAGTTTCGAGGTCAAACCAAACAAGAGCTCGGAACACCGGCAATTGAAAAAATAATCTACGACATCGTTAAACAAGGATTAACGGATTGGTTCAACGGCGCCGGCCCTAAACGCCACATAAACCTACTCAGAGACAAAATGTCTAACGCAATAATAAATAGAGTCAGCTCTAAGCAACTGCTTGAAACAAAGCGTAGAGCTGCAAGCATGGGCTCAACAGGAATGCCCGAAAAATTAGCTGACTGCCGGGTTCACGGATCTGATTCTGAGCTAATTATTGTCGAGGGAGATTCTGCTGCAGGCCCCGCAAAAGCTGGAAGAAACTCTGAGAACATGGCCATTCTACCCCTACGAGGAAAAGTTGTTAATGCCGAAAAGTCTTCTCTAAAACAGGTTCTAGACAACACTGAAGCTCAGGCTCTTTTTACAGCAGTAGGTGCAGGGTCTGGTGAAGAATTTGAAATAGAAGCAGCAAGATACGGAAGAATCGTTATTCTTTGCGATGCCGATGTCGATGGAAGTCACATACGCTGCCTCCTTTTAACACTTATGCATAAATACATGCGACCCATGCTCGAAGAGGGACGTGTCTTCGCTGCTCAACCTCCACTATTTTCGACCAAAATCGGCGACACGACCCATAGAGCCTTTTCGGAAAGCGAACGAGACGCAATCACAACTAAATTAACAAAAGGCGGTCGAAAACCTGAAAACATAACATGGAACCGATTCAAAGGATTGGGAGAAATGAACGTGGATGAACTAGCTGAATGCGCCCTAAACCCTAAAACGCGAATACTACGTCAAATGGAAATGAGTGACGTGACTGCAGCTAAAAAAGCAGCAAAGACATTCGACACTCTGATGGGTTCGGACGTAGGTAAGCGTCGTGATTATTTGATTGCAAACAGCAATCTTCTAGACCAGTCAGTTCTAGATATCTGATGCCTGAACTCCCACGAACTTTTTCGCATTCATCTGCTTCCCTCTTCAAGCAGTGCCCACGACGTTGGAAGCACAAATATATAGACAAATTGCCAGACCCTGCAGGAGAAGCCGCTCTTGTAGGTCAATTTGCTCATGATGTTCTAGAACAACTTTGCAAAGAAGACTCCGCTCTACGAACAGAGGTAAAAGCCAACGAGATAGCAAGGAGTCTTTGGCCAAAAATTGCTGAAAGAAAAGACTTCAAAAATCTCAAACTAAATTCAGAAGAAGAACTAGAGTTTCGTTGGAAGTCATGGAATGCAATCAAAGGGTTATGGGATCTAGAAGACCCCTCAAATGTCTCCGTTGAAGCAACTGAACAAAGAGTCTCGACCTCTCTTTCAGGAGTTCCTTTTTTCGGAATCATTGACCGACTCGACAGAGATGAAGATGGCCTAGTAGTGGTTGACTATAAAACTGGAAAACTTCCTAAATACGGTAACGACAACTTTAATCAAGTGCTTTTATACGCCGCAGCTGTAGCTAGCAATACGGGTGAACAGCCTGCTAGAGCTCGACTTCTCTACCTTGGAAAAGAAATTATTGAAACTGAAGTCTCCGTAGATCTAGTCAACAAAGTAGTTGACGATTTATCCGTTACTTGGAGCAAACTTGAGAGCGACTTAAACAATGATGAATTCGAACCGGTAACAACTCCTCTTTGCGGATGGTGCGCCTTTATTGCAAAATGCCCTGCTGGAACTGGATTTATAAAAAAAAGAGCCGCTTCAGGAAAACTACGATTGGACGCTCCGGCTCGATCAGCACTTGGGCTTTAAGAACCGGCTTTTTTACGTTTCTTCCAAAAAATAGCCAAGCAAACTAAAACTACGGTAGCAATTAGTGCTCCTATTCGATTCGCTCTATCTGTGTCCTCGTCAACACTCTCAACAGGAGGAACTTCAAAGGGTCGAAAATCTTCACTATTTGTTGAAGATTTTTGATTTTGCTCTTTTCCAGAGTCTCCGCTTCCTTCAATATCTTCAGTTATTTCTTCAAGATCGTCAAAAGCGTTGTTGTCTATTTTATTTTCACCATCTAGCAAAGCATCCACAGGGCTCACTTTCGGCGCTGCTGGACGTGAACGCACAGCTTCAGGATCATAAGTAGCCATCAGAATCCTCCTTATCAGAATTATTTTCAGAATAGCCATCTTCTAATAGAAGCGTCAAAAGTTGATCAAATTCTGCTGCTGCTTCTGTCGCTCCTGACCGGTTACCTAAACCATGTATCGGTAAAGATTGAGCTGAAGCTTCCGCTATGGCTGTACGTAGATGAATCTTGGGTAATGGGAAGTCAGAATACGTTTCTTCAAGTTTTGCGTTCCAATAGCTATCATCTCGAGTTCTTCCAAGTCGGTTTACAGCAATTCCAACAATGTTTGGTTTCGAATCGACTCGACGTGTCCTAATCTTCTCTATTGTTTGAATCATTCTCGCTACACCATCAACAGACCATGCCCCAGGTTCTGTAACCACAAGAGTCATATCGACTGCAAAAAGAGCATTCACCGTGAGTAATCCAAGAGAAGGTGGACAGTCAACAATTACCAGAGGCCAATTTGAATTCTCAAAAGAAAGTGACAATCGATTCTGAGCCCCTAAAGGATCTGTAGCAAGTCGTGGTTCACAAACTGAAAGCTCCGGGGTGGAAGCTGCTACATAAGGAATTTGACCGCAATCAGATGGCCAATTAGATCTTTCTGCAACCTCATTAATCCCTCCAAAAAACTCGTCTTCTAATACACTTACCACCCCTTTAGAGGGTTCGTAAATTCCCAATCCTGTAGATGCATTTCCCTGTGGATCTAAATCAACAATCAAGGTTTCTATATCTTTTTTAGCAGCAGAAGAAGCGAGGCCTAATGCCACACTGGTTTTACCCACTCCACCCTTTTGATTCACTATCGCTATTGAGACCACATAGAAAACTTAGACCAGTTCGCGGTACAAAAGTTGTAAATCACTTAAACAGGTATCGTGAACCGATGCCAGAACTACCCGAAGTTGAATCAATCCGCTGTCAATTAGAGCCTTTAATTACTGGAAAAACAATACTGAACGGCCATTCTTTTCCTTCAAAAAAATTCCAACAAGCGAAGTTGGCTTCTGGTTTTCATGTACAAACTGTAAACCGGAGAGGTAAATACCTTCTAGTGAATCTAGAAAAGGAATCGAATGGAAAAATAAAACTTAAGGAACTTATAATCCACTTAGGAATGACTGGAAGCGTCTCAATAGTAAAAGAACAACCAGATGATTCTTATATCAGGGCTCAATGGCAACTTGATAACGGTCAAATTTTACTTTTCAGAGATATCAGACGGTTCGGCAGAATCGCAGTTGTAAATCCAGGTGATTACAAATCACTCCCAACTCTAAATAACATGGGACCTGAACCTTTTGATCCGAGATTAACTGCTGCCAGTTTCTATCAATCTTTGTCTTTCTCAAAAAGTCATCTAAAAACAAAGCTTCTTTCTCAGAAAATCATTGCCGGGCTGGGAAACATATATGTGGATGAATCACTTTGGCGGTCACGAATAAATCCCATAGCTAGGCGAATTGGAAAAGAACGTTCAGAAACTTTACTAATTTCAATCAGAGAGGTTCTATCTGAGGCAATCAACAATGGCGGCACTACTCTTCGCGACTATAGGACCCCTGATGGATTAACAGGAAAAAATCAGCACAACCTCAACTGCTATGGCAGAGCCGGAAAAGCATGTAAAAACTGTTCATCTATATTAAAAAGTCGAATTATTGGTCAACGTTCGACAACTTGGTGTCCACAGTGCCAAATTAGCTAATTACTCTGTGAGTCATCCAAAGTGTAATATTAGTATGCTCGCTTTGAAGAGGTGAAAATTGAACCGAGATCTTTCTCAAACTAACGAAACAGCTAAAACAGATTGCGAACAAACCGATTTTTTTAATTCGCTGATATCTCAAGTTGGTTCTGCTGGAAAAATCGAAGTGGCGCGCGACATCGTCAGCGAACCTGTAATTCGGTCATGGTGTGATGCTATGTCAGAAAGCAACCCTCTCTATATCAACCAAGATTTTGCGAAGGCTTCAAAACACGACGGAATCATTGCCCCGCCTGCAATGCTCCAAGTTTGGACCATGTCTGGCCTCCATCTAGGCAACCAATTTCAAAGAAATACTGAGGATTCGCCTAGCGCTAGTGTTTATCAACTTCTTGATGAGGCTGGTTTTACAGGTGTGGTAGCTACAAACGCGACTTATCAGTACGACGAAGTAATTAAACCCGGTGATTTGATTTCCGGTAGTCAGAAGTTGCTTGACATTTCGGAAGAAAAAACAACGGCTATCGGAGTGGGTCATTTTGTTACCACCGAAACAATATATTCTGATGCCTCTGGAAAACAGGTTGGCTCAATGGAATTTCGAGTACTCAAATTTCGACCGGGTACCGGCAAAAAAAATGAACAATCACAGCAAAAACCACCAAGATCTAAGCCAGCTTCTAATAGTTCAACTGACTGGTTTTGGGATGCCTGCAACAATAAAGAATTACGTATCCAATCGTGCAATGAGTGCACAAACCTGCAACACCCGCCCGCTGTTCGTTGTCTCTCATGTGGTTCCGTTTCACTGAATAGTGTCATTGCAACTGGTAAAGGCAGCCTCCATAGTTGGACTATTGCTCACTATCCTCAGGTTCCTGCGTTCGACTATCCGTTAGTCGTTGGCTTAGTCGAATTAGAAGAAGGAGTTCGTTTAATTTCCAATATCACCGATGTCGAATCAGAAGAACTGAAAATCGACATGCCGTTAGAAGTTCATTGGCTAGATGTTGATAATGAATTTACATTGCATCAGTTCAAGCCAATAAGAAATGATAAACAAAAACCAGAACCTGAGAATGATGAAACAGATAACAACAACGATCAAGTCTCCGATTCCGGTCAAAACGATTTGGAAACAGAAAATGTTCAAAAACAACCCTCAAAACTCGATCTAGACAACGTTCAAAGAGGTGACGAACTGCCAATCTATGAAGTGCCGGTAACGACACTTCTCATAGTTTCAACTGCTCTAGCTACTCGCGACTATCAAGATGTGCATCATGACCCTAAAGCCGCTCGATCTAAAGGAATGCCTGACATTTTCATGAACATCCTCACTTCAGCAGGAATCGTAAGCCGTTGGATAAACGATTGGGCCGGGTCTGAGATTGATTGGGGTTCTATTGAATTAAGACTGGGTACACCCAACCATCCTGATGACACTATGACTCTCTCAGGTTCAGTTACAGAAAAAACTGAAAATGGAAATCAAATATCTTTAAATATCGCCTTTACAGGCAAAAATGATAGAGGGATACATGTTTCAGGAAACGCAAAAATACTTCTACCAGAAAATAGTAAGGAAGATTAAATGAACTCTAATTTTTCTTCTGAAACAGCGATTGTAGGAATCGGTGCTACCGAATTTTCAAAAGACTCAGGTCGAACCCCTATGGAACTTGCTGTTGAGGCTTGCGAGGCAGCATTAGAAGATGCCGGAGTCCCCGCTTCAAACGTTGATGGGATCGTAACCTTTAGCGCCGAACAAAATTTTGAGATAGAAGTTGCGCGAAATTTAAGAATCCCTTCCTTGAGCCATTTCAGTATGATCCCTCACGGCGGAGGTGCAGCATGTGGAACTATTGCTCAAGCTGCTTCAGCAATTTTTTCAGGATCCGCCAACTACGTACTTTGCTACCGAGCTTTTAACGAGAGATCTTGGCATAGATTTGGTAGCGGAGTTCAAGATAAGCACGGTGGAACAGAAGCATTCGATGTTACTTTCGGATGGACTTCACCATTCGGTCTTCTAACTCCTGCAAGTTGGGTTGCAATGTTTGCCACTCGCTACATGCACTTATCTGGAGCTACTTCTGAAGATTTTGGACGTGTAGCAGTTACTGATAGGCGATTCGCTTCAACAAACCCTGCAGCTTTTTTCTACAAAAAACCAATTACTTTAGAAGAACATCAAGAAAGCAGATGGATTGTAGAACCTCTGCATCTATTGGACTGCTGCCAAGAATCTGACGGAGGACAAGCAATTCTTGTCACTTCCCTAGAACGTGCTAGAGATCTACCGAATGTTCCAGCGGTAATCGCATCAGCTGCTCAAGGCTCTACGGATGATCAGCAGGCTATGAGAAGCTACTACAGGGATGACATTACAAGAATTCCTGAAATGAAGTTATGCGCAGATCAACTATGGAAAAACACCGGACTGGGACCTTCAAACATCCAAGTCGCTAACATTTACGATCACTTCACTCCCTTGTTCCTCCCTCAACTGGAAGAATTTGGATTCTGTGAAAAAGGTGAAGCAAAAGAATTTTTACGTGATGGAAATATTGAAATGGGTGGCTTGTTACCAACAAATACTAATGGCGGCCAATTAGGAGAAGCCTACATACATGGCATGAACGGCATAGCAGAAGCAGTCCGTCAGATCCGAGGAACTTCAGTCAACCAAGTTAAAAACGTTGAAAACGCATTAGTTACGGCAGGAACTTCCGTACCTACTAGTGCACTAATTTTGAGCCAAGATAACTAAAAAAATACCTGTATGACCCACCTCGAGGTGATGGGAGACCTACGCTCACCTTATGGGTGCTAGGCGTTTTATTTTTTGCGTTTGTTCTGTCGCTATTTTGACTATCACTACCCTGCCAAACGCTCTTGCAGGACCTTACGACAAAGAAATAGCAAACTTACAAAAACAGATTGATGACGTAAATTCTGACATTGACGAAATCAACAAAGACATCCAAACAGAAGAACAAAAAATCGTTGACCTCCAAAACGAACTTTTAGATATAGATAAAACCATTACAGAAACTGAAGCTCTAATAAATAACGAAGATACCCAACTTGTGAAACACCCAATAAGACTCGAGCTGTTGGCAGACGATTATATAGACGTCTGGTCATCTCGCTCAGAACCGTTTCAACTTAGACGTGAGCTAGCTATCGATTCTTATGTACGAAATGACGAAAGAATGAACTCTGTTCTCACACAATCAGCTCAATTAACTGATGAGACTCTTCGCGGTATAAGAAGCCAGATACTTTACAAGGCTCTTATCGATGAGACAGAGGGAAGGCTTCAATCAGTTGATTCTAAAATGCGTATTACTGGAGAGCGTGTTTCAGAAGTTCATGAAGAGATAACAGTAGCTCGAAGTAAACAAAAGGATTATGTTCAGCTTCAAGAAGAAGCTCGTTTACGTATACCTGAAGCAAACGAAAGAATTTCAAATCTGCGTTCAGGAATAAACACTCTCGAAAGCAACATTGAAACTTTGAAGATTGAGATAAACAGACTTGATGGGGAAATAGAGAGATACCGACTTTTAGAGCTATCGAAACAATGGACTGGATTGCCTGGTACTGACATTCGCCGACCAGCTCTCGCAGTGAAAATTGATAATGTTTCAATTGCAAGACCACAAGCCGGAATCAACCAGGCAGATATTGTTTACGAAGAACTTGTAGAGGCCGGATTAACGCGTCTTATAGCCATTTTTCAAACAACAGATTCTCGAGTAGTTGGACCTGTTCGTTCAGCTAGGACTTCTGATCCGCCTCTTCTCGCAGGTTTTGACAATCCACTTTTCGCTTATTCTGGAGCTAACCGTGGAACCAGAGAAGTGGTAAAAGACTCTGACCTGACTGATGTTGGATACGACACTACTCGCGAAAGCTACTGGCGTTCCACATCACGTAGAGCGCCGCATAATCTTTTCACTTCAACAGAAAGACTGTGGTCGCAGTACCCAAATAGAGATGAAATTCCTAAACCTCCGTTTACTTTCAGAACCGAAAATTCACCCCTTCATGCAAATGCTAAAAAAGCAACCGGCGTTTTTGTAGATTTCGGTCATGCGGAAATAGATTATTCTTGGAATGGGACAGGCTGGGAGCGCACCCATAATGGTGAACCTCATGGTGATGGCGATGGTGTGCGAGTGGCCCCCACTAACATAGTTATTCAATTCATTTCTTACGGTAAGAGTGTCGCTGACTCAAGATCTCCTGAAGCTATAACTAAAGGAAGCGGTGAAGTGTGGGTATTTACCGATGGACACTTAATCGAAGGTGAATGGGAACGAAAGAAAGATTCAGAACCTGCAGAGATAACTTCAGATGGGACACCCATACGATTAACCCCAGGCAATACATGGATTGCACTAACAAAGACTGGAACAGCAACTTGGCGTTAAACCAAGTCTTGATTAGATAGAAAGAAGATCCGAAGGGGCTTTTCCGTCACCCGT